>Ga0272443_10001620_pt1 | contig 31841 bp, 28 predicted proteins | sample SSMAcet12_FD_193581 | JGI IMG/M metagenome (GOLD analysis project Ga0272443, IMG submission 193581) | Marine sediment archaeal communities from Little Sippewissett salt marsh, Falmouth, MA, United States - SSM-Acet-12 | ecosystem: Environmental > Aquatic > Marine > Wetlands > Sediment ... | reverse complement strand
TCCAATCCTGAAGGCGATGCGTGGGTTGACCGCATTGTGGTGCAAAAATCACTGACAGGAGGTCAGACCTGGGATGACGGGATAGGGATAGGCCTTAATGGTGCAAAAGTACAGGACAAAGAGTGGATATCTTTTGACGGGAGCAATTCGACATATTCAGGTAATCTGTACATAAGCTGGACTGAATTTGATGCTTATGGAAGTGCAGATCCTCTTGACAGGACAAGGATAAGATTTTCCTACTCGCTAAACCAGTCTGATTCATGGTCTGATCCCATAGTTATAAGCGATACAGAAGGCGACTGCCTTGATGGTGACAACACAATGGAAGGGGCTGTTCCCTGTGTTGGAAATAACGGTGACATATATATTGCATGGTCAGGCCCTCAGGGAATATATTTTGATAAATCATCTGACGGAGGTCAAACATTTGGCCAGGATAAAATTATAAGCGATATGCCGGGTGGATGGTCTATAGAAATTCCGGGTATCTACAGGTGTAATGGTATGCCATTTACTGTTTGTGATAACAGTGATTCTGACTATAGTGGCAATGTATATGTTATGTGGTCCGATCAGCGAAACGGTATTGATAATACAGATATTTTCATTATTAGATCTGAGGATGGGGGTAATACATGGAGCTCCGGTAGAATGGTGAATGCCAAGGGCATAACTGCCCACCAGTTTTTTCCAAACATAGCTGTTGATCCGATTACAGGTATAATTTATATAGTGTATTATGACCGTAGTGAGACCATAGGTGATGAAACGGAAATATGGATAGCACGTTCAGATGACGGAGGCGAAACCTTCGACAACTATAAAATCACTCAAGAACCTTTTGTGCCTGAAAACGACATATTTTTCGGTGACTATATTGACATTGATGCGTATAATGGTCTTATCTATGCAGCATGGATGGAGATGGACAACAGGGAAATGAGTGTATGGGTTACCAGGATACTGGATCAGGAATTTAATTAGCCTGACTGATATTTCCTGTTTCCGGCCACATCCCGAATCTTCTCTTTAAAGTCAAGAATTGTCAACCCCGAATGAAGTTATTGATCTATTATACTTTATTTAGTTTCCATCTTCCTCTTCTAAATAGCAGTAAGACTATTATTGTCATCAGGCTTTCGGCAACTACTATGGCAAGGAATACACCATTTTCTCTAAGCCCAGATTTTATTGCAAGTAAATACGCCAGGGGTATCTCTATTATCCAGAATGCAATGATATTAACTCTTGTAGGAGTTATTGTGTCACCCGCTCCGTTAAATGCGTTCACCAGTACCATTCCAAGGCCATAGGCTATAAAACCTATGCTTATTATGCGCAGTCCGGCAATTCCTGATTGCACTACTGCAATATCTTCTATGAAGAAGTTTATGAATGTAGCCGGGAAAATGATCATCAGCAGGCCAAAACCACCCAACAATATCATATTGATAACAGCCGTCACCCATACTGCTCTTTCAGCCCTCTCTGGTTTACCCGCACCCAGATTCTGCCCTACCAGTGTAGCAGCAGCATTACTTATGCCCCATGAAGGCAACAGAGCAAATAATATTATTCTTATGGCTATAGTATATCCGGCAAGTGCATCACTTCCAAAAACAGAAACAATCCTCACCAGACCTATCCAGCTTGAGGTGGCTATAAGGTTCTGCCCTATTCCACCAAGTGAAATTTTAAGTATCTGGCTTATTAGTTTAAGATTAATACGTATGTGTTCTCTCAGTATTTTTACACGCCTTCGTCCGTTGAATAAAAGGTATAGCTGGTACAATACAGCAATACTGCGGCCAGTAGTGGTTGCTATAGCAGCACCTTTGATCCCAAGCTCAGGGAAGGGGCCGAGCCCGAAGATTAGGCACGGATCAAGAACAATATTTATTATGTTACCAAGCCATAAAACACGCATTGATATTGCAGCATCACCGGAGCTTCTTAGAACAGCATTCATGATGAAAAGAAGCATAATTACTATATTGCCTCCCATCATAATACTCGTGTAAGAGGACATTTCATTTACTATTGTATCATTTGCACCCATTATTCGCAGTAAATCAGCTGAGAATAGAATGCCCGGGATGCTTATTAATATTGATATGAACAAACCCGTAATAATAGATTGTAAAGCTACCCTTCCTGCCTTGTCCCTGTCCTTTTCTCCTATCCTTCTTGCAACCATTGAAGTTGTCGCCATACTTAAGCCCGAAGCTATAGCATAAACAACAGTAATTACAGACTCTGTTAAGCCGACGGTGGCAACTGAATCGGGGCCCAGTTTTGATACAAAAAATATATCAGTTATTGCAAATACTGATTCCATTACCATTTCGAGAACCATAGGTACGGAAAGCAGAAAAATCGCACGCCTGAGTGCGCCTTCTGTAAAATCCTGTTCGGTCCCGGAAATGGCTTCAATAATATCTCTGTAGATCCTTTTAACCTTTCCGGCAGATTTCCCTGATTTTATCCTTAATTTGTTCATCTGGATATGATAATTTTGATGAACTATATTCTTGCCAGGGCAAGAAATATTGCATATAGTGATATAGTAAGTACAAGATACAGGTTACGTGAAGCATTTACTTTTAAACCTGGAAACTTATAGTAGAATGAACCGGGTTTGCATACTGACATGCAATCCCCACAAAGAGTACAGGTAATACCTGGCTGCCTGGCTTTTATGTCTTCAGGCGTGAGTGCGTCGTACTTGCAGACAGACGTGCAACGCATGCATGAGGTACAGGTGTCATCAATCCTGAACCTGAATGGATTTATATATTTCAGATAATTCACAAGAGTACCAATAGGGCAATAGTTTATGCAGTGTATCATCTTACCCATGCGAGGGGTAATAAAGAATACAATAACCAATCCGATTATGCCGAAGCCGGCCGCTATTATTGTTGTATACAGAGTATCAACTTTGAGTAATCGTAGTAGTATTGCAGTGAGGATCACCAGCACAAGTATGGATATTTTTGTACTCCGGGAGTGTGTTCGTTTTCTGCTTCTGTCTTTTCCTTTGCCTGACATTAATGCATCAATAGCACCGAAATAACAGAGCTGGCTGCACCATGCAGGGCCGGAGAGAATAACAGTACTTAAGAAGAGAATGGGCATAAACCCAATTTCTACCCTGAAAACCGCACCACCAATTATCATCATAGGAACCGGTAAATGAAGTTCACCTGTCATCAGGAAGCGCTCGAAACCAGCAATTCCAAGTAAAAGCTGACTGAAGAATACAAATGAAAAGATAATCCATATCCTTACTCTCCATTTAGGTTGTTTAAATGGATCCTGCATATGGTAGCTTATCAATGAAGCCCATAAAGTAACAATAACTATTTCTAACCACCCTCCGCCATGGATAAAGCGCTCGAGAAGAATAATAGGCCTTTGAACCATAATCTGTATAGCCGAAAGAATAAAAGCTGTTACAGCACCTGTAATAGCAGGAAGAAAGTATTTATTATTCATCAGGTATATCTTTGTCCGGAGAAATGGCAAAACTAATAATAAAATTATGAGTGCAAATGACTTTTAGAACATTATCCTTCGTCATATGTTTTAACAAGTGATGAAATTATTATATAACTTATAAACCAGGGATATAAAAATGAGGTATTACTACGACATTAAGGTCAGGTACAATTTTGAAGAGACAAGGGAAAAAGTAATTGCCGCTCTTGCTGATGAAGGTTTTGGCGTATTGACAGAAATAGATATCAGGGACACTTTCAGGAAAAAACTTAATACTGATTTCAGAAAGTATGTTATTCTAGGTGCATGTAATCCGGCTTTCTCATACCGGGCAATGCAGGCTGAGGATAAAATAGGTACCCTTCTGCCATGTAATGTAATCATCCAGGAATCAGATAACGGAAAAACGGAGGTAGCTGCTGTTGACCCTGCAGAGTCAATGAAGATGGTCAATAACCCCGAAGTTGAAGAGGTAGCTGGCATAATCAGGAAGAAACTTATAAATGCATTGGATAGTATCAAACAGTCAGGATAAAAAATATTCAGGCTATTTTTTCTATAGAGAAGATAAATGATCCAAGGGTATTTTGATCTTTCCAGGCAGTGCTGGCCTCTATTTTGCTTACGATTGTCCTGCCGTCATTATTTATGAGTCGTACTTCAAATGACGTTATATCTGACTCTTTTCTTAGCAATCTGTCAAGACTTTGTCTTTCAATCAGATAATCATCAGGATGACACAGCTGGAAGAAATTGATTCCAGTAAAATCCCTGTCACTCATACCTAAAATATTCTTAAGCTCCTTGTTGAACCTGATAAAATTACCATCAATGTCAGTCTGAAGGATTCCCGTGGGAAAATTCTCAAAAAGAATGCTGTAATCTAAAAGGTTATTGTGAAAAGTCAATTCGTTCTTTTTGCGTTTAGCAGCAAGTTGCATTCTTATAATAAGTTCGTCGGGAGAAAAAGGGAAAACAAGAAAGTCATACTGTTGCCTCAGAGCAATATTCATTATTTCCTTATCTTCCTTGCCTGCAATAATCAGTATAGGGGTATACAGGTTATTTTTACCCTTTAAGCATTTTAATACACGGGCACCTATCTCTTCATCCTCGTAGCCGTTATAAATAATAAGCTCATATCTCTTCTCCAGACATAGTTGCGCAAATTCCTGCGCTTCTGCTGTATATACAACTTCAAACCCGGATTTTTTTATATGTGGTTCAAGAAAGAAAAAATCAATTTCCCCTGTAAAGAAAAGAAGTTTGTCAGATGCTCTCACGATAAACTACCTTATATTAATACCCTGGTGTTCCTAATAGAACATTTAAATTCTTCATTTGAAATATAATACAAAAATCTCATTTTACAGCATGGTAATAATACAATTTTTAGAGCGTGTTAAATAATCACGAAGCTGGTAAGTGTCGTGAATCAGCTACAATCATTATATCTCTATTTTTCAGCAGTTTTATTTTTACTTCTATTTGATATATTTGTGTACGGTTAATCCTGATAATTTAACAGATGGAAGTACGCATTGAAGAGAGTTGGAAAAAAAAGCTTTGCAATGAGTTTGAAAAAGAATACTTCATTGAGTTATCTGAGTTCGTCAGAAGTGAATATAGTAACAATACTGTTTACCCTCCGGGTTCATTAATTTTCAACGCCTTTTATAAATGTCCCTGGGACAGGGTAAAAGCTGTAATAATAGGACAGGATCCCTACCACGGACCTGGCCAGGCACATGGATTATGTTTTTCGGTAAAAGAAGGCATCAGGCATCCACCCAGCCTGGTAAATATTTTCAAGGAAATACATAACGATCTTAATATTGAATGCCATAAATCAGGAAACCTTGAAAGGTGGGCACAACAGGGAGTATTACTACTCAACGCAACGCTTACGGTAAAGGCACATTCGCCCGGTTCGCACCAGAATAAGGGTTGGGAAATATTTACTGATGAAGTGATCAGGATAATAGCTGAAGAAAAGGAAAATATTGTGTTTTTTCTCTGGGGCTCATATGCCCAGAAGAAAGGAGCCAGAATTAACAGAGACAGACACCTTGTACTGGAATCTGTTCATCCCTCGCCACTTTCTGCCAGCCGTGGCTTTTTCGGGAATAATCATTTCAGCCAGTGCAATGAATTTCTTATTTTTACAGAGCAGGACGCGATTGACTGGCACTGACGGGCCATGATGATTTAAGAGTTTTAAAATAATAATCCATTATTCCATTAACTATTAGAATTATGAGAAAAGTCTATATTTTACTTATCCTTTTATCAGCCAGCTTTCTTTCAAAAGGCCAGGCTGATTATTACTTCCCGGGAAAAATGGATTTTAAACCTGATATACCGGCTCCGTGGGATTTTATCGGTTATGATGTCGGATCTCATCATACGCGGTATGATATTATTGTTGATTACATGGAAACCCTGGCGATGAAAAGTGACAGGGTGAGGTTTGAGATAATTGGCTATTCAGTTGAGTTAAGGCCGCAGGTAATGCTCACAATAACCTCTCCTGCAAATTATAAGAATCTCGAAGAAATAAGACTCAAGCATCTTGACCTCGCAACGGGGTCAGCATCTTCAAGTGATGATCAAAATAATATCCCACTCATTATTCAGCTTGGTTTTAATGTCCATGGCAATGAAGCGAGCGGTGGTGAAGCATCAATGCTGGCAGCTTATTACCTGGCTGCAGTTGAAGGTGAAGAGATAAATAATACATTAACCAATTCAGTAATCTTTATTGAACCTGTTCTGAACCCTGATGGTCGTGATCGATTTACCGGATGGGCTAATATGAACAGGTCATATCCGTCCGTTTCGGATCCTAATGACAGGGAGCATAACGAAGCCTGGCCTGGAGGAAGGTCAAATCACTATTGGTTTGATCTGAATCGTGATTGGCTTCCTCTGTCGCAGGAGGAGAGCAAAAACAGGGTACGCAGGTATCATGAATGGTTACCCAATGTAATCACCGATCATCATGAAATGGGGTCAAGCAGCACATTCTTTTTTGAACCAACTAAGAAAGGTTCAGAAAACCCAATAATTACAATTGAAAATTATATAACACTAAATACACTTTTTGCTGGAGAGTATGCCAAAGCTCTTAATGGAATAAACCACTATTACGATTCGGGACGTTCGTTTGATAATTTATATCCCGGATATGGTAGTTCATACGGGGATGTACACGGTGGTCTGGCACTACTTTTCGAACAGGCCTCATCAAGGGGGCTGGTGCAGGAGACCGACCTGGGATATAATCTAACCTACAGCCTCGGCATAAAAAACCAGCTAACTGCGGCACTTACAACCGTAAAGACAGCTATTAACAACCATGCTTTGCTAAATGACTATATGAGAAGGTTTTTCAGAGATGCATTAAACGAAGCAAGAAAGGATCCCGTAAAAGCATATATTTTCGGTGATGGCAACGACCTAAATAAAACAAGATATTTTCTCGACCTCCTGCTGAGGCATAATATAAAGGTCAGGGAAGTTAACCGGGACATATTAGTTGACGGAATTAATTTTCAGGCAGGAAAATCCTGGTTTGTTCCAACAGCTCAGAATCAGTATAAGATGGTGAGAACCATATTTGAGTCTACCTTAGATCTGCCTGATAGCATGTTTTATGATGCTTCAGCCTGGGCGATGGTATACAGTTACGGGATACCCTTTGCTGCTCTTGAGAGAACACCACAGGGGGAGATAATAAATAAACTACCTGAAGCAGAATATGCAGAAGTACAATACAGTGACTATGCTTATGTTTTTGACTGGTCAGACTTTAACTCGGCCCAGGCTTTATATTTTATTCAGAAAAAGGGAATTAAAACAAGGGCTGCATGGGATGAGTTCAGCATAGAAATACCTGATGGCTTAATTGAATGCTCGAGGGGATCAGTCTTTATCCCCGTTCAATACCAGGATATGAGCCCGGAAGAGGTTTTTGATATAATATCTGAAGCATCTGGAAGGGCCGGGATAAATATCTATGGAGTTAAGGGATCAACTACACATGATGGCCCATGGCTTGGTAACAGCAGCTTCAGGTCAATAAGAAAACCAGAAATATTGATGTTTACCGGCGATGGTGTCAACAGCTCAAATGCAGGTGCCATCTGGCATTTTTTCGATACTAAATTGTCTCTACCGGTCACAAAAGCGGATTTAAACAGGATGAGCAGGATTGATCTGGCTGAATATAATACCATTATACTACCATCCGGATCTTATGATGGATTATCAGAACGAGACGTCAACAGGTTAAATGAGTGGGTAAATAACGGAGGAAATCTTATATCGGTGGGATATGCATTCAGGTTCCTCGTAAACTCCAAGATAGCAAGTTTAAAATATGACAGTCGTAATCCTGAAACAGCCCAAAAAAGGATTGACTACGACAGGATAAGGAATGAAACAGGCAAACATTCCATAGGAGGTATATTCTGCCAGGCTGACCTTGATATAAGTCATCCACTAGGATTTGGTTACACCGACCGTAATATTACGGTTTATAGGAACCATTCACTTTTTGTTGACCCGGATGAAGGGTCTACTTCCAATGTGGCAATATACACTGATGATCCCCTGATAAGTGGTTTCTGCACTGATGAAAACATCCAGAAAATGAAAGGTAGTGTGAGCCTCTTATCACTTTCGAAAGGCAGGGGGAATATCAGTGTATTTGTTGACGATCCTGTTTTCAGGGGTTGCTGGTACGGTACAAACAAGTTGCTGATGAATGCTGTTTTCTTTGGCCCTGAAATATAAGTGCCGTATTATACAGTACTAAATACAAATATTGATAATACTAATTTACCATGTAATGATTTACTTAAAACCAACAAAAATCAAAAGACCAACCAAAAGCACGGCATTACTGTTAATTGTCTTGTCACTGTTAACAGCATCCGCCTGTACTAAAAAGGATAAAAAGATGAGCACAGATAAGGATATTAAAGCAACATCAGTATCAGAGGTTATACATTCACGCAAGAGTGTAAGATCATTTGCCGATACAACTGTAAGCGATGCTGACCTGGAGAAACTTGTGAGGGCGGCAATGGCCTCTCCCACAGGCAAAAATTTACAGCCATGGGTTTTTTATATAATCACCAATAATGAGGTGTTGAAGGGCCTGGCCAATGATCTGCCATCAGCTAAAATGCTTGGAACAGTTAATTCAGCAATAATGGTATGCGGAGATTTGAGCAAAGCAGATACCACTGCTTACAGGAATTACTGGGTGATGGACTGCTCAGCAGCTTCAGAGAATATCCTCATCCTGGCCGAGGCTATGGGACTGGGAGCCTGCTGGACAGCTGTGTTCCCGTATGAAAGCAGGTCGGAAATAGTGCGTAAGTATATACAAATGCCTGATTATCACCTGCCTCTGAATATTATACCTGTGGGCTACCCTGCCGGGGATGAAAAACCCAAGGATAAATGGAAGCCGGAGAATGTGGTAAGAGTAGAATGAACCAGTCTATATTTGTATCCCATTAAGCGATAAGCTTATTTTGGACTTCAGCTCACCGATGTCTTCAAAACCAACGGATAACCTGATCATACCCGGATCAGTGTATCTGTCACCCCATATAGGTTCTACAGGTATAAGTATGGTACGTGAATCCCCAAGTGTGGGGACAAGCTTAATAGACTCTGACACTGACTTTATGAATGTATCCCTGCGCTGGCGCTTATGGTCGTCATCTTTTCCCTCAAAGGAGAATGTCACTATTGCTCCAAAGCCCTTGCCATTAAATAATTCTTCAGCTACATCGTTGGTAACATGCTTCTCCAGACCAGGATAATACACTTCTTTTACCAGGTCTGATTTATCGATTTCTTCAGCAATTGTAAGAGCATTATCACATTGCCTCTGGAAGCGAAGAGAAAATGTTTGCATCTGAGTATTTATCCTGTATGCATCATCAGGACTTATCATATGACCGGTGTACTTACGGTACTCAATAGCATCTCTCATTATCTGTTCGTCATTACCGCAAAGGGCTCCTGCAGTGATATTACCGTGTCCGCCAAGGTACTTGGTGGCGGAGTGAACAACAATATCAGCACCCAGTTCAAGGGGTTTAATGAGATGGGGAGTGGCAAACGTATTGTCAATTATTGCAGTGGCGTTGTTTTTGTGTATTATATCAATTATTTCACGGGCTGGCGCAACAATCAACATTGGGTTTGAAATAATCTCAAAAAATACTAATGCCGGTTTCAATTCATTGACTATATTGTCAAATTCCTTAAGGTTATACCTCATGCCGTCAGGGTCAAACCTGTGAATTTCTACCCCTCTCCTTTCAATAAGTACAGATTCGATATATGAATCAGTACCTCCGTATACTTCCGAGAAAAATAACCATGGCCTTCGATCGCCAGCCTTCTGAAATACAGAGAGTGCTGTGTCAATAGCTGACATACCTGACTGGGTAAGAAGTGTCCATCCGCTTCCTTCAATTTTCATTAATTCTTCTTCTGCATCAATTATCGTTGGATTACGGTACCTGGAGTAAATGAACTTCCCCGGAGAATGTTCATTATATCTCTCTTTAATGAAGGCATCACCTGTAATGTCAGAATCGGTTAGTTCAAACCCAACATCCCTGTAAACAGGGATACGTGTACTGTTAATATTCTTCTTATTCATTAATCACTTTATTTGTGTTTATAGAAACTTCAAATTTCATACTTACTGTCGAAAAATCCTAATGGGAATTGATCTGCTTTGTTATATTATTATAAAATGACGAGACGGGCCTTTCCAAAGCATTATGGTTGTTGTATAATCTCACCGTGGTCGTTAGCTCCATTTAATCACTTTTCCCTTACCTGGCGCGGTATGGATGTATTACTGCTTAATAGAAAAAAGAGTCCCGTGGGACGGGACTCTTAAAAACCAACCAACCTAACCAAAAAACCTAGTTTTTGGAAAACTGATAGTGTATTACAGCATATCAGTCATATAGTAAACGTATTTTATTAAAAAATGTTTTATAATAATGAATTTTTTTTACTCATCTATTGGTCCATCAAGGATAATATCCACTGCAAGTTTTTTCAATTCGGGGCTTGATATATATACCTCATAGGTTGCTTTATCGGGTCCGATATAAGTAGCATACGTGTAATCCTGTTCACCGGTGCTATATTCTTCACCGTTTATCATAACTGTGATCTCAGCATCCGGGTAGGCTTTATCAAACCTGTGATAATCCGTTTCAGCTCCTGAAGCTATATTGCCATAATTGTAGTTACCACCACCAGTGTCAACTATAACATTGCTGAAATCCTGGTCTGTAATATTTCTAATCCTTATATCTGTTGGGCCTTCAGGAGTATGATTAGGTTTGGTGCATGAGAAAGTTAATAGTGCGATACTAAGAAATGTAATAAGATATCTCATAGCGGGTATTTTTATTCTGTTTATTTACAGACAAAAATATATAATATAAGGTTGCTCAGGGAATTATTTTTTTTACAAAATTCATTGGTATCCAGCCAACTGAACCATCAGACAGCTTAATCTCGTACCATTCACCCAGTTTATCCTCGATCTTTACCCTGGTGCCTTCATGAATAACAAAGAGTTCATTACCTCCTGACCCGGGTGAGCTGGTCCCCGTAGCAACGGGTTCAAAGACTATTGCTTCATTATTATTAGAAGTAAGTGACTTGTTCATTGTAGCCAGGGTGAACGATAACAAGCTGATAAAAAATATTATTACTGAACTGATAAACATTAATTTTTTCAGTCTGTAACGTGCAGAGAAAAGAAAAACTGCAAGAAGGATTAGTGACAGGGCAAAGAATACCAGGCTTATCGATGCCCAGGTGTTAGTATGTAAAAGCAGGGAAAACATCTTGAACCACCTGGTAAAAAACACTTCAGGTATAACTTCCAGTTTATCAATTGTATAAGTTCTTGCTACTTCAAGATTATACCTTGCATCCTCATTAAATGGCTTTAGCAATAATGCTTTTTCATAGTTCAGTATCGCTGAAGGGATGTCTCCTGTCTTAAATGCGGCATTTCCTGCGTTGTAATAAAGCTTATATGATGAAAAGCCACTAGCTATCAATTTATTAAAAATATCGAGTGACTCCTGGAAATTATTATTCTGATATTCCGTAATTGCCTGTTCATATAAAAGTCTTTCCTCACTAGGTTCTTCTGCCTGCATACCCAGAAGAAATATTAATAAGCTACATATCATTATGATGATCCGCTTCATAACTTCAGAATGTTATTTTTTTTCAATGTCCTTGATTATCTTTTCACCTTTCCTGTAAATTTCATCGGCAGTGCTGATATCCGAGTCGGGAGAATATCTTGAATACTCACATTTACTGATTACTTCCTTCAGTTCATCAATTGTCTCTTGAGCCAGCTTGTTCTTTTCAAGTATCCGGTTAACTTTATCAATACTAAGTTCAGACAATGGTATATTGTATTTATCGCTTAGATATCCCCATATAGCTTTTAGCAGTTCAGCGTAAAATTTGTCAGTATCCGAATTCTTAAGGCATTCGGCTGCCACCTTCAGTCTCCGCGAAGCTACGCCGGCCGCCTTCCTGTTTCTTACCCTGGCTATATCTGAGTTCCTTTTAATTTGTTCGCGCCGTACTATTATTAATATTATGAACAGAAGAAGTATTCCAGGGTATGAATACAGGAAAATATTATTTTTCACCAGTATGTTTTTTCCGGATCTGAAGCCAGGTTTACCAATTTCTATAAACCTGATATCCCTGCCCAGAAACCTGACATTTTCTTTTGATACGCCACCATAAACACGAGCTCCTTCCTCTCCTTCTTCACCGGGTATGACAAAAAATTTGTGTTCGTCTGTCCTTAGTGTTTTATACTGTCCTGAGGAAGGATCGAAGTAGCTATACTGTAATGAAGGAATAGTAAATTCACCATGATAGCGAGGTATTAGCACATATTCGAATATTCTTGATCCGGATGTACCTGATGCAGAGGTATTAAGATCAGAGTTTATCTTCGGTTCATATATTTCAATATCAGGAGGCAGATTCAGTTCAGGTGCTGATGTGAGCATCAGGTTACCCTGCCCCTGGAGTATCATCCTGTAGGTGATGGCATCATTTACACTTATGGTATCAGTGTTTATCTCAGAGCTTATCGAGAATTTACCTACAGCACCATCAAAACTTTCCGGGGCACCCGGAGGAAGGGCTTTAACTTCAATTTCAACAGGAAGAGTGGCTATCATTTTCGGGACTGTTGTGAATGAAGAAAAGAAATCACCAAAAAACGGATCATTCGACCGTGATTGTTGTTGGAGCAATACTGTAAGATTGGCGGGGTCTATTGATATGGTTCCTGTCCTTTGCGGGTATAATAGGAATCGCTGTAATACACCTGTTCCGTAAATACTACCGTTAACATTCTCCCTTTCAAGATTTCTAAGTTGCGGAGTTTGAAGGTCCTCTTTCAGAAAACTCTGGAAATCAGGATATTCTATTTCCTGTATACCTGACAGGTTTACGCGTGAATATATCTTAAGACTGGCCACGATATGCTCCCCTATATAAACCTCTTTCTTATTTACCAGTAAGCGGACATACAGATCTGATGAACTTACACCCTGCCCTGCTGCATCTTCTAAGCCGGCAGCCTGGTCTGATGATTTGCTAACTGCCTGCCCCTCGCTTACCACTTCTATCTCTACAGTGTTTGAAGTATATTCATCATTCTTTAATCTGTAGCTAGCTGCAGGTATGGTAAATTTACCTTCCTTTGTCGCCTGCAGATAATAAGTATATGTATTTGAAATGGTTGATGTAACCTTTCCATTGATTATTTGTGTACTCTGGCTGAAAGATGTTTGCGGACCAGACAGTACATAAAAATCTTTGATCTCAGGAGCTACAAATTCACCGCCTCTTGAATTGGCTGTCCATCTTACCATGAATTGTTCACCTACTGCAACAACTGATGGTGCATCTGCAGTGAGGGTTACTTCCTGTGCAAACAGATTGTAACTAAGAAGGAGATAAAATGATATGATAATAAACTTTCTCATTGGGCACTACCAGTTTTTCAAAGTTCTAACCCTTGCTTCAGCTGCTTTAGCTTTTTTTACTTTCTCCTGTACATCTTTTTCATTTTCGGCAAGAGCCTGCAATAATCTCTCAGCGTCCTCTTTCGAAATTTGTTGTGGCTTTTGCTGCTGCTGCTCTTGCTGATCCTGTCCTTCGTCTTGCTCAGTTTCATCCTGTTGCCCTTCCTGCTGCTGTTCTTCATTTTCATCAGATGGAGGTTGCTGATTTTCCTGTTGATTTTTGTCCTGCTCCTCCTGCGAACCATCATTCTGTTGCTGCTGTTGCTGCTGCTGCTGCTGCTGCTGCTTGAGAAGGTCCTGAGCATATGCCAGATTATATTTTGCCTCCATATTTGCAGGATCGTTTCTCAAAGCATTCTTGTATGAATCAATACTCTCCTCTATCTTACCTGATTTAAGCAGGGAATTACCCATATTATAATATGATTCTGCGAGGGCTTCCTTATTTAATTCCAGTTCAGAAAGCTGACTGAAATTATCTGTGGCTTCTTCATATTTTTCCTGTCTGTACAGAGCATCACCCAGATTAAATACCGCCTTGTTGAATGATGGATCAGCATCAATTGCTCTGCGATAGAGTATTTCTGAATTATCGAAGTTGCTTTCAGCATAATCCCTGTTACCCTGCCTTGTATATTTCTTATGCTTCTGGCCGTGGAGTGGTGTAAGGGTAAGCAAGACCATAGCTACTATCAATATTACTTTATATGGCATGTTATACCTGTACATCGTATAGTTTTATTTTGCTTAATTTCCTGTTTTTACGTTCCATGATCAGAATATCCATAATAAGGAATATGAGAGCCAATGCTGCCAGAACCTGGAACTGGTCATCGTATTCAGTATATACAGTCCCTTCCAGTTCCTGTTGTTTCATACTGCTAATTTCGTTAAATATTGTGTTAAGTCCAATGTTTGTATTACTGGCTTTAACATATTTACCCCCGGTGGTAAAGGCTATTTCTCTAAGAATATTTTCATCAAGTCGTGTAATTACTGTGTTTCCTTCGTTGTCTTTAAGATAATCCCTGCGACCATTGGTAATAACGGGTACCGGCACTCCTGATGTTGAGCCGATGCCTATAGTATGGATAATAATTCCTTTTTCTGACGCCTGCCCGGCGAGGGTCAGTGGATCTTCCTCATGGTTCTCCCCATCCGTAATAATGATAAGAGCTTTACTTTCATCCATCTCAGGGCTGAAAGAGTTCATACCAAGGTTTATGGCCGAGGCAAGTGAAGTACCCTGTTTTGGCACAATGCCGGGGCTTATGGATGAAAGGAACATTTTTGCTGATACATAATCTGTTGTAACAGGTATCTGGGTATAAGCATCACCTGCAAATACTATAAGCCCTATTTTGTCATCCTGTAATCTGTCAACAAGGTTTGATATTGCCTGTTTCGCACGTTCTAGCCTGTTGGGTTGTATATCTTCAGCCATCATTGAATTACTAACATCCAGGGCAATAATTACCTCTACTCCTTCTCTCTTCAGTTCTTCCAGTCTTGATCCGAACTGTGGCCTGGCCAGTAAAAATATAACGAGCACTAAGGCCATCAGTTGAAAAAAGAATTTAAGGTTCTTTCTGAAGATTGAAAATTCGGGGATAAGACCCCTTACAAGAGCTTGTTCACCTGCGGCCTTAATTTTCTTACCAGCCTTCCTGTTGTATAGGACCATAATAATTATCAGTACCGGTATCAGAAGCAACAGGTACAGATATTCAGGATTATGGAATTTAAACAGTTGCATATACTTTATATATATTTTCTTAATACTGTATACCTCAGAAGCATCTCAAGTAATAATAACGATGCCATTATTAGTGCAAGAGGCATATATTCTTCTCTTTTCCGGCTTAATTCCTGCACATTTATTTTTGATTTTTCAAGTTGATCAATCTCATTATATATTTTATTCAGGCTTTCGTTATCTGTAGCCCTGTAATAATTGCCTCCTGTCATATTCGCAATTTCTCCAAGCACCTCTTCATCTATTTCCACCTGCATATTCTGGTAACGTATACCTGCCGGAGTCTGCACAGGGTACGGTGCCATTCCCCTGCTGCCAACACCTATTGTATATACCCTGACACCCATTGTTGCTGCAATTTCAGCAGCCGTTACCGGGGCTATTTCACCCCTGTTGTTCACACCATCGGTAAGCAGTATAATCACCTTGCTTTTGGCATCAGAGTCTTTTATCCTGTTTACGGCTGTAGCCAGCCCGAGGCCTATAGCCGTACCATCTTCAATCATGCCGCTTTGCATATCCCTCATAAGGTTAATAAGTACTGCATGATCGGTTGTCAGTGGACACTGTGTAAAGCTTTCACCGCTGAATATAACAAGGCCCATCCTGTCATGAGGTCTTCCGCTGATAAACTCTGTTGCCACATTTTTTGCAGCCTCAAGCCTGTCAGGTTTAAAATCACGGGCAAGCATGCTGCTGCTTATATCCATTGCCATTATAATATCTATCCCCTCAGTAGATACATCTTCCCAGTAATCGGTTGACTGCGGCCTGGCGATTATTATTATCAGTGAAGCAATAATTATCATCCTGAAAGCAAATAGCACATGTCTTAGAATGGTACGTGCAGAACCTGACATATCGCTCAGCCTGTTCACAGAGCTTAATGTAAGTGAGGGTGAGGTTTTATGTTGCCTAATAATATAGAATGCCACAAGAAGCGGTATAATAAGCAATAACCATAAGTATGCAGGGCTGGCAAAAGAAATATTATTCATCACCTGCCTCCTTTCTTTCCTTATCGGTATCCGTCTCACGTATGTAAGTTGCTTTCACGAATTCCCTGCCATCAGATAAAGCCGACCTGTTTATTGCCGCATCGTGCTTATACCTGGCAAATTTTGACAGGTCCGCATTCTGTAATATTTTTTTCAGCCTGAATATTTGATCATTTTCAATGTACTCATTTTTGAGCCCTGCAAGAATCTCTTCAGATGTCATCTCAAGAGCAGGAATCCCGTATCTTATTTCTAAATAGTACCTGAGAATCTCGGTCAGTTCGGTATAATATTCCTTAATCTTTCCAGCCTGCCAAAGACCTTTTTTTTCAAGCTTATCCAGTTCCCTGAAAGTAATTATATGAATAGGCTCACCCGGAATTGGCGAACCCTCCTGTTCCTGCCTGGGTTTTCTTCGTGGGAGATATTTATATAGAATCCAGCCGGCAGCCAGCAGAAAGATCGCCAGGAATATCCATGGAAGTATCTCACCTGCACCATATCCAACCTTCTCAGGTCCGATAATGTCAAAAATAATGTCTGTGGAATCAGGTGGTGTTATATCAACCCTCTTTACCTGGAGCGGGACATAATCACTGTAAAATCTTTTCATCCCCTGCTGGGTTTCATATTCAAGATAGAATGGTGGTATCTGGTAATAGCCTGTATCAAATGAAGTTATGGTAAAGCTCTTCCTGAGGATCATGTCCCCTGACTCTTCATAAGTTGTATCTATTGATGACTGGGATATTATCTCCAGCTTATTATACAGGGTGTCGGTATATTCAGGCATTGATAGCTTGATACCGGCAGGCTGTCTCACTGTTACCATATATTCTACCTGGTCGCCTAAATAAATATTTGCAGAGTCAAGTGTAGCTTTGACCGTTACATCCTGTGCACATAATGGCAGACTGATAACAACAGATAGTATGAATGAAAGTAGTTTACTCATCATGACCTAAGCTTAAAGAGGTTCATCAGAGGCCTCACATAATCTTCCCCGGTAAAAATGTTTACATTATCAATACCACACCTGGAAAACATTTCATCCAGTTTTTCCCGTTCGCTGTGCCACCTCTCCCTGTATTTTTGCCTTACTGACTTCATCGATGTATCCACCCAGAAATTGTTACCTGTTTCCGGATCAGTAAAATATATTAGTCCCATATCCGGGAGTTCCTTTTCCATTACATCATTTATCTTAAGACCGACAATGTCATGTTTGTTTGAGGCTATTTGAAGTGAGCGTTCAAAATCGGGTGCCATGAAGTCAGAAATAATAAAAGCAGTGCATCTCTTTTTCAAAGCGTTCGTCAGGTACCTGAGAGGCTCATTGAGGGATGTTTGCGTGCTACGTGGATTAAAGTCGAGCAGTTCCCTTATTATCCTGAGGATATGCTTCCTTCCTTTTTGCGGGCTTATAAATTTCTCTACCCTGTCGGAAAAAAATATAACCCCTATCTTATCATTATTATTTATGGCGGAAAATGCCAGCAGTGCAGCTATTTCCGTTATCTGTTCGCGTTTATAAGAGCCTACTGTTCCAAAGTTGCCTGAGCCTGAAACATCAACCAGCATCATCACGGTCAGTTCCCTTTCCTCTTCAAAGACCTTAACATATGGATGATTAAACCTTGCTGTTACATTCCAGTCAATTGATCTTATGTCATCACCATATTGATATTCCCTGACCTCGCTGAAAGATATACCCCTTCCCTTAAAAGCACTGTGATACTCACCTGCAAATATTTGCCGAGTTAGACCCCGGGCTTTTATTTCTATTTTCCTTACTTTTTTTAACAGTTCCGTTGTTTCCACATCAAATTACTTTAAAACGGGCTCAAAGCTTATTGTAAAGTACCATTCTTCATTAAGCAGTTTTATTACTGCTTCTTTCCCCTTTTTACTGTCGGACCAGGTATTCTCACCTGTTCTGGTGTACAATTCATCCAGCTCTTTAATAACTTTATCCTTCATACTATGTATATGCATACTTTTAATGCTTGTGCACTTATTATTCTCTGACAGAAAAAAATAAAAAGTGCTTGTTCCTGCTGTCCCGTCAGTATATTTAAGATACCTGTAGTACTCATTTTTACTGTTCTCCTCCTTCACCAGGTTTTCATAGTTACTTGCTATATATTTTTCGATTTTAGCAGCTTTATATCCAAGCAGGTTCTGGCCTGATAGATTAAGCGAAATAACAAGCATTATTATATTGAATACTATTTTCTTCATCTATGCTTTTATGGTACTTCTACTGTATTCAGTATATCACGAATAATATCTTCCTGCACAATGTTTTCCGCTTCAGCCTCATAGGTTAAGCCAATCCTGTGTCTTAATACATCAGGGCACATTGCGCGTATATCTTCAGGTATCACATATCCACGTCTTCTGATAAATGCATAGGCTTTTGAGGCCAGTGCAAGGTTTATACTTGCCCTGGGTGATGCACCGTAGGATATCATATTTTTATATTTATCAAGACCGTTTTCTGCCGGATATCTTGTGGAAAAGACTATGTCAAGAATATAATTCTCAATTTTCTCATCCATATAAACCTCTTTTACCAGGTCTCTTGCCTTAATAATCTGTTTCGGTTTCATTATAACAGAGGCTACCGGGAAACTTTTTCCAAGGTTCTCACGGATTATCAGTTTCTCTTCCGCTTTATCAGGATAGTCAATCAATATCTTAAGCATAAACCTGTCGACTTGTGCTTCGGGTAGTGGATATGTGCCTTCCTGCTCGATAGGGTTTTGTGTTGCCATCACCAGGAATGGGTCCTCAAGCTTGTAGGTCTCCTCTCCTATTGTTATCTGCCGTTCCTGCATGGCCTCAAGCAAAGCGCTCTGTACCTTAGCAGGTGAGCGGTTAATTTCGTCTGCCAGAATAAAGTTTGCAAAGAGTGGACCTTTCTTTACAATAAAATCTTCACTCTTCTGGCTGTAGATCATTGTCCCAAGAAGGTCAGCAGGAAGAAGGTCTGGTGTAAACTGTATCCTGTTAAATTTTGCATCAATAACAGATGCAAGGGTTTTAATTGCCAGCGTTTTTGCCAGTCCCGGAACACCCTCAAGCAACAGGTGGCCATCAGTTAAGAGACCTATCAGCATGCTTTCTACAAGGCGCTTCTGACCTATAATAACCTTACCTACCTCGAGAGTTATTGCTTCAACAAAACCGCTCTCCTTTTCTATTTTTTCATTCAATTCCTTAATATCAACATTGATATCCATGATGCTTATTATTAATAAAAACAAATATATAATTTAAAGTATGCCACGATTAACGAAAAACACACACAAAGTAATATAACCTAATGCTACAAGCTTGTTAAAGACTGTTAAAATATTGTTAAATAGCTTATAATTTATTCAGTCAGCCGGTAATATGAACGTATTATTACCATCAGTATAACAGGTATGAAGGCTGGATTTATGCTCTGGCTTATTAATACTATCACCAGCATAAAAATGACTGCAAGAGCTACCTGTGTTTTCCAGAACCAGGAAAGCTTATATTTTGAGAATATTCCATAAAAGGCAATCGGTATGAGTGGGTTCAACCATATCATGTTGAAATTTTGACCCATGGCTTCATGATCTGTTAAATAATTAAGAAAGATCATCAACAGGGCCAGCAAAGACAATATTGTCCAGAAAATTAGATCAAAGGCATCCTGTAAAAACCTGCTGCGTATATATATCGAAAAAAGGAACACAAAGATAAAAGCTACCGAAAGCCAGAACCAGGGCTGCCTGGATATCCCTGTATCATAAACGGGCCTTTCATGATCGAATATCATTTCCGTCGGGCCCAGAAGCATTACCCTCTTATCTCCGTCAATCACATAAGCCTCGCTTAGATTTTTCATCAGGTACTCAGGAAGGAACATCGACTCACGAAAGTTGCATTGCTCATCGGCCGGAAGCCCCAGTAACAGGTCCATCCCTGCATCCATCCATAAAATACCTTTGTGAAATTCATTTATCCTCTGCCTGAAAGAAACCTCCGGTTTTTCTTCCTTTTCAGGGTATACGAGTTTATCACCAAAAACATCCTCTATTATATCACGTATTCTTGTGGCACAGTTATCCCTGAAGAAGTCATACTTGTAATATACATTCTCAGGCTTAAGGTTTTCATTCAGCAGTTGCTTAAGTTTCAATAATTCTTTATCGGGAATATAAATGCGCTGTGAAAAGACACTGCGGTTAGTAGGACGATATTCATTAAGGAAACTGCTATAGGAATAGGCGGAAAGCATGTAATCCAGCCTACCCCTGGCGAACTTATAATTAAAATTAGGGGTGTTGAAATCAAATACACCCCAGTTGTATACCACATCTGTTCCACTCTGACTGTCATAAAGGCGCAGGGCACTGTGCCCGTACAGAGTATATGTCTCAGGACCCGGGTCGCAGGTCAGAAGGTATACTTCGGTGTTTGAAGACTGCGAGAATGCTATGGATATGTTTACCAGGGTAAATGCAAGTATAAGATACAGACTTTTCTTCATATTATTTTTAATCAGTTAGAAATGTTAAAAATAGTAAAATCTGTTTTACTCATCACTCAAATTATTAACTTTTGTATTTATTACCTTTAGAAGATGCTGATGTTATATTAATTATTCGAATAAATATTAAATCTAATGAAAAGGACTATCACTATTACCCTGACAATTATCTTGCTGCTTATATCCCTAGGGATGTCAGGCCAGCGAAACAGGAAAGAGGAAAATCAAATTAACGACTTTTCAAACCTTTACAAAGACCTTGAGTACAGACATATAGGACCATTTCGCGGAGGGAGGTCCGCTGCGGTAACAGGGATACCAGGGGATGGAAAGATATTCTACCAGGGTGCAACAGGTGGAGGTGTATGGAAGACTGATGATGCCGGTCTTTCATGGAAAAATATAAGCGATGGATACTTCGGGGGTACCATTGGAGCCGTTGAAGTGGCACAATCTGACAGGAACGTGGTATATGCCTCAGGTGGCGAAGTCACGGTCAGGGGCAATGTATCACATGGTTATGGTATTTGGAAATCAGTGGATGCTGGTGAGACATGGATATACATGGGATTGCGCGAAGGGCAGTATATACCCAGATTAAGAGTACACCCGGGCGATCCTGATCTTGTATATGCTGCTGTACTGGGACACCTTTTCGGGCCTAATGAGGAACGAGGTGTATACAGATCAAAAGATGGAGGTGAGACCTGGGAAAGAATACTGTATGTTAGTCCTGAGGCCGGAGCCTGTGATCTTATTCTTGATCCGGTTAATCCCCGCATAATATATGCTTCAACATGGCGTGTTAGACGTACACCCTATAGCCTGGAAAGTGGTGGTGAAGGATCGGATTTATGGAAAAGTACTGATGGAGGAGACTCATGGATTAAGCTTACAGATAAGAAAGGTATGCCGGATAAACCTGTAGGCATAATCGGGGTGAGCCTTTCTGCAGCAAACCATAAAAAGATATATGCTATGGTTGAAGCGAAGGATGGTGGCCTTTTTGTCAGTGAGGATGCCGGCGAGAACTGGCAGAAGGTGAATGATGACCGCAGCCTGAGGCAGAGAGCATGGTATTATACAAGGGTAATTGCAGATCCAGATAATGAAGAAACAGTGTATGTTCTTAATGTGGGTTTTCATAAGTCAACTGACGGGGGACGTACCTTTGAGAGAATAGGAACACCCCACGGGGATCATCATGACCTGTGGATCGATCCCCTGAATAGTGAAGTTATGGCTATTGGTGATGACGGCGGGGCACAGATAAGCCATGACGGAGGTAATACGTGGTCGACAATGATGAACCAGCCAACAGCACAGTTCTACAGGGTGATAACAGATGATCACTTCCCTTACAGGATATATGGTGCACAACAGGATAATTCAACAGTCAGGATAGAATCACAGTCTTTTGGTTACGGCGGAATAAATGAGGATAACTGGACAACTACTGCCGGAGGAGAAAGTGGATGGATAGCACCCGACCCCGATAATAATGACATCGTTTATGGAGGATCATACGGTGGCTACCTGGAAAGGGTCAATCATAAGACCGGGGAAGTACGAAGAATTGACATATGGCCGGATAATCCAATGGGATGGGGAGCCGACAGTCTGGAACAGAGATTCCAGTGGAACTTCCCGATAATGTTTTCAAGACATGATAATAATACCCTTTATGCTGCTTCCAATTACCTGTTTAAAACGACAAATGAGGGACAGAGCTGGGATAGGATATCACCGGATCTTACTCGAAATGACAAATCCAGGATGGGTCCTTCAGGTGGACCTATAACAAAAGATAACACGAGCGTTGAGTATTATGGAACGATATTCTCGATAGCGGAATCAGTGCTCGACGAAGGTACTATCTGGTGTGGTTCCGATGATGGGCTTATATATATCACACGTGATGGTGGAAAAAACTGGAAGAATGTGACACCTCATAAAGGTATAATGCCTGAATGGATAATGATCAACAGCCTGGAGGCTGATCCAATTAATGCCGGCGGTCTCTATATAGCTGCAACAAGCTACAAAAATGATGACTACAGCCCATATTTATACAAGACAACTGATTATGGTGAGACATGGAGAAAAATAGTAAGGGGGATTGAAACTGATCATTTTACCCGTGTAGTGAGAGCTGATCCCATAAGAGAGGGGCTTCTGTACTGTGGTACTGAATCCGGTATGTATATTTCTTTCAATGATGGTGAGCAGTGGTCGTCCTTCCATCTTAACCTGCCGGTGGTACCAATAACCGACCTGGCTGTTAAGGGCAATGACCTGGTGGTTGCCACACAGGGAAGATCATTCTGGATATTTGATTACCTGCACCTGCTACGCAGTTTTGATTCGGGTATAAGTTCACAGCATGCAAAGCTCTTCAGGCCTGAAGATACCTACCGATCAGGGGGACGACAGGGAGGGGATCTGTTTTCAGGACAGAATCCCCTGCCCGGGGCTGTGGTATGTTTCTACCTGGAAGAGATACCAGGAAAGGATTCAGATATAAAGCTTGACTTCCTGGACTCAAACGGTGGTATATTACATTCATTTTGTTCTGATACAAAAGACCTGGAAATTGCACCTCATACACCATATGAGGAGCTGGAGGTCAGGCAGGGAATGAATATTGTTTCATGGAACCTCTCCTACCCTGGTGTTCTACGAGTACCTGGAATGATCTTATGGGGTGGTTATCTTGATGGGCCTGTGGCAGTGCCGGGGCATTATATGGTACGCCTTACAGTTGATGGTGAGTCAGTGGAAGAGGAATTTGAGATCCTATCAAATCCTAACTCATCAGCAAGCATTAGCGACCTGCAGGAACAGTTTGATTTTATACTTGGTATAAGGGATAAGCTTAGTGAAACACATCAGGCAATAATTGATATAAGGAAGCTAAGAGATGATATAATCAGCGTTGAATTAAAGCTCGATAAAGAAAAGCACGCTGATTTAGCAGAAATGACAAAAAATCTTAAAAAAGACCTGACATCCATTGAAGAAGCCTTATACCAGACAAAAAACCGGTCGCGGCAGGATCCCCTCAATTTCCCAATAAGGCTTGGCAATAAACTTGCGGCATTGAATGGAGCTGTTGCTACGGGAGACTGGAAACCCACTGACCAGTCATATACTGTAAGGGATCAGCTTGTTTCGGCTATCGATGCCCAGTTGAGAAATCTGGAGCTGATAATAAATGATAAGATTCCTGAACTTAACAGGATTCTCGATGAGAATAATATTGAGTATGTGAGATACCAGGAGAATTGGTAAAATAAAAGTTCCTCATACGTCAGGACAAAGTGTCAACCGTGTTTTATAAGCGCTTGAAGGTACAGTAACTTTGATATGATATTTTGTAACAAGAAAGTTATCATACTAAATGACATTCTGTTGCTTGAGTAATCCGAAAAAAAGAATTATTTTTGCAGCCGTCAAATGGTTCAGTAGCTCAGCTGGATAGAGCAACGGCCTTCTAAGCCGTAGGTCGCAGGTTCGAATCCTGCCTGAATCACAAAGCTTAAGCCCTGACAAACGTAAGGTTGTCAGGGCTTTGTTTTCCCAGCCCGTCAAAAGCTTGCTTTTGTAAGGGCCTGGGAAAACAAAGACCTTAGCAATGCGCTAGCATTGCATGGGCTTAAGCTTTGTTAGAGCCCCCACTACGGATCAGACCGAACGCAGTGAGGTCTAATCCTTTGAGATCCGTCAAAAGCTTGCTTTTGTAAGGGCCTGGGAAAACAAAGACCTTAGCAATGCGCTAGCATTGCATGGGCTTAAGCTTTGTTAGAGCCCCCAAAATGGATCAATGTAACCAATATCCACAGGCTTACCTATTTCCGCTTTCGTGTGCTGCTATATCTTTTCCAGTTCTATTTTCAAATCATCAATTCTTGCTTTTAATGCAGAATGTACATTAAGTATTCTTCTCAGCTTAAGTTCAATATATGTAAGATTTGCATCCAGTTCCGGGAACATGTCAATTGTATAGTGTTTAGGTAACCATGTAATGGTAGTGTCTGAAAATTCTTTTTCGCAGTCTAATACCCTATCAAGAAAATTATGCTTGTCAAGTTTTGACCAAACTTGTTCTGATACATAATTTGCCACAATTTGACTTTCTTCATAATCAATTCTTGTTAATGTTGTAATGTAAGTACTTATTGTAATGATTTCCTCGCTATTGCTAATTCCACTTGTTTCAGACAGCTTGGAAATCTTAGTAAGATAAGGTGAAAGTTCTCTTACTGGGAAGTTCATTGCGTCAAAATCAAGTGACCAAAACATGCTGGCCAAATCTTCCTCTAATGTAAGCGAACCATTCTTAAAATTTGATATAATAGAAATCTGCTCCATATATTGAGAGTCTATTTGGTCAATCCAATTGTTTACTCTGTTAAAATCATTTGTAAGCAATATCATTTGCTCTTTGATCCTTTGATTTTCTTCTTTCTCCTTTCTCCAACCATCAAAAAGAAATGAAATAGTTATACCAATAAAAATTACTACAATCTCAAACGTATATTTCTTAAATTCTCCTTTCATAAGTCCAAACAATTAAACACTACTGACAGATAATCAAAATTACAGCTTTTTTATCATACCATCAATCCCTAACTATCCAACCTCATGAACCAACAGCGCCAGCAATAATGCAAAAGCCATGTCAATTCAATTTTTTTTTGACAAATAAATAGCGAAAGATTAAATTGTAATAAAATTTTAATTATAACAGAAGACAATGAGAAAATTAATTTTAGTTCTAGTCACAGTGTTCATCACTGCCAGTTTATCAACAGTTGCCCAGTCAAAGCTTGGCTTTGGTATGAAAGGAGGAATAAACATGGCAAGTCAGTCCACCTCCGGTGAAGGCTTAAATGTTAATGTAGAAAACATCATAAGATTACACGCAGGCTTCTATGTTAACTATTTTATCAAGGACTATTTAGCTATTCAGCCTGAACTACTGGTTTCCGGTAAGGGGTCAAAATGGGATGATCCTTATTATGACACAAAGGATCTTCTTACCTATATCGATATTCCCATATTGATAAAAGTACAGCCTGTTAAATTTCTTAATGTACATGCCGGGCCCCAGTTTGGCTACCTGGTTAGTGCGCTCCAGAAGGATATTGAAGAGAATGAGAAAACTGACATAAAAGAATGGTATAATGCGGCGGATCTGGGTTTAGTTATTGGTAGCGAAGTCAGCCTTCCATACAAATTAAGCCTCACCCTAAGGTATGTACTTGGACTTATGTCAGCATCAAATGATGTTGAATATATTGATCCATGGAAAAACAATTTTTTTCAGGTTTCAATAAGTTACAGAATAAAGGGAAAGTAGGAATTAGAATACATCCTGTTGTTTGCCGCCAATGGACTTAGAGGTTCTCAGGAAACGAAGACTCGAACACAGACACCAGTTCTTTATACCGGGGCAGTGATCGTAAGGGGGCAAACCTGATATCCCATTCAAGCCAAACGGGTGTCAACCAGCTTGGGATTTTAAAAAGGTATTCAATCTGGTCAAGTGCCAGGTCATATTCTCCAAGTTTGATATAAATGATGGATAGGTCGTGCAAGAAAGGAACTCCATATATTGCATCTGTTTCAACAGGTAGTAGCTCTGTGGCCTTAAGTCCTTCTGCCAATGCTTTTTCCCTTTCCCCCAGACCGGCATAACAAATACCGAGAGCACTGTGATATCTAGGGTCATCAGGGACTTGTAGCACTTTCTCTTCCATTATCTCCACAGCAGATTGATAATCAGTTCTAGCGCGGTTTAACTCACCTCGATATTCATATATAAAAGCCCTTAACATCGCTTTAGGTGCGGTCCACATTTTGTGATTTACACCCCATGTTTTTACAGAATCAGATACCAGTTGCAATGCTTCATCAAAATTACCTTCTCCCACTTCCTGCCAGTAACATGAAAAAAGATGCCACTCATGGTCCGGATCAATATGTTTTATCGTTTCACGGCTGTCTTCATCAGGCCCTTTCATGCTCCAGCAAATATATGCTCTATATATATATGGCCAATTGGCATCCGGGTCCAGGGCTATAGACCTGTTGCATACATCAAGCCCATAATTATCCTGGCGTGTCCACCACAGACAAAATGCCAGGTCTGTAAGAATCGAAACATCGACTGGATTGTCTTCACTGGCCTTTTCAAATAAAGAAATTGATTCATGCCACCTTCCTTTGGTTAGAATAATATTTGCCTTTTCATATAATACTTCCACATCATTGGGCATTCCTATTTCCGCAATTTCGAGGTGCTTCAGCGCTTCTTCTTCATCCCTGTACCCATATAAATAATAATACCCCAAAGCCAGATGCACCCTTGGTTCTTTAGAACCATATTGAAGAGCTTTCTTCGCTGCCTGGTCGGCTTTAACGAGACGGGATTCAGTAAGATCCTCTCTCATAAATCGAAGCCTTGCATGGGCTCTTGCCAACTCTGCATATGCTTCAGCGAAAGTTGTATCAATTTTAACTGCCTCCTTATAATTATCCAAGGCCTTAATCCAGTTGCTAAGTGTAAAATGTGGCTGTTCAGAATAATAGCGCCCTTTTAAATAAGCGTGGTATGCTTCCTGGCTCTCTGTTGGCTGGTCAACGAGCTGTTCTTTCTCGAGCGGAGACAATACAACTTCAAGTTCAGAGGCAATCTTCTGGGCTATCTCACTCTGCAAAGAAAAAATTTTTACCCTTTCTTTTATGAAATCACCTGCCCATATGTGTTTATCTGTGGAAGCATCAATTAACTGAACCCATATTCTTATTTCGTTCCCTTCGCATCCAATACTTCCCTCGACAAGATAGTTCACATTCAATTCATTACCGATAACAGTGGTAGACTTATCGGTTTTACGGTAACGATCGGCGGATGTCCTCGATCTTACTGACAAAGCTTCTATCTTTTGCAGGTGATAGAGAATTTCTTCCCTAATGCCCTCACATAAATAAGCCTGCGTAGAATCATTGCTTAAGTTATTTAAAGGAAGGACAGCAATGGATTTTTCCATTTCAGTATCCAGGCCTGATCGATACCTTCTACCAGAAAAAATATTCAGGATGATCAGGGCAATAATAATGACAAGGCTTATATAGGTTGCTATTTTCCAACCTCTTGCTTTTGAAGGCTTCTCAGGATGATATTCGGATACCGCATCAACGGGCTTGGTTTTCTTCACTCCTTCCGGCGTGATATCATATACCCATGAAAATATAACGGATATAACCAGACCAATGCATAGCAGAACAAATATAAATCTCAATGTCCAGTCAGGCAAGCCGAACGGCTCTGAGATAATATCCACAAGCTCAAGCAGTACGAAAGCAGCTGCAGCGTATACAGGGATAACCCTTATTACCCGTCTGCGTTTTAGTTCATTCCAGAAATTGAAAGGATTGTCAGCCATTGGTATTGAATTAGATAAGTTGGTAATTCAAAATTACATGAAATGCCGGTCAAAGTCAAGTAGAAAATACTGAGGAGATTTTATAGAGTTTAAAAGGTAGGGGTACAAGTCATGGTACCTTATAGGTTCTGAAGTTAATGTTTTTATATAAAATTTATTAGATTTGGGAAACTACCTGTTGTCAATATTAAAAGAGAACATACCATGGCAAATAAAATATCAATTAAAAGAAGAAGATTTATACAATTATCATCAACAGCTTTACTGGCTGGAGCGGCGGGTAAGTTAATTGCTAAACCAGTTGAACCGCAGCCACAGTCGCAGGTTGAAGAAGCTGCGCATAAGGTGGGTATGCTGCCACGCCGCAAACTGGGATACAGCCAGAGGGATATATCAGCAATAATAGGTTCAGGTGATCTTGAACGGTTGTCCACCGAAGCAGGTATTCTTTGCGGAATGAATTACTGGCATAAGGCTAACGGGTGGATGAGGGAAGGAACACCTGAAAACATTCTAAAAAACAGGGAAGCGCATTACTGTCAGGTAACCGTGGACAGGGTTGGCGGCGATCATTACCAGGGATATTTTGATGAAGAGGAACATTACAGGTATGTTAAGCAAGCTGTTAATGAAACGGGCCTTGGATATTTCGATGATATGCAATTGCATTATGGCTATCATAATGTTGCTGAGCTTAAGAATGACAGGAGTTTTATACGTGCCTTTGACAGACTGAAAAAGGAAGGTCTGGTTAAACACCTCTGCCTCTCACAGCACAGCTATGCTGGCAGCCCACGTGTTAAAAATGGCGAAAGTGCTGCTGAAGTACTCACAGCAGTTGTTGAAGACGGGCTTTATGAACATGCCCAGTTTATGTATTCATATGGAGGTGATCCTGAAATGGATAAATTCATGGAGTTGGCAAAGAGCAAGAATTTCGGGACTATAGCTATGAAGACTGCCAGGGGTATTGGTCGTATGAGGGAAGATCAGTCATTCATGGACAGTCTGCCCGAAGGTGTATCACCACATAATGCCCTGGCACGTTGGCTTACCACTGAAACAAATCTCGATGCTGTAGTAATGCGGGTAAGGAACCTTGATGAGTTTACTGACTCATTTTCAGGAGCAGGAAAGAAGATGCGAGCGTCTGATGCTCTGGCTATTTCATTAATGACAAAAGAAGCAAGCAGGACGACCTGCAGACTCTGCGGTAAGTGCCAGTCGCAATGCCAGCAGGGTATACCTATAACAGATATCCTCAGGTTCGAACGATACGGCATGGATGATCATGACTGGGAAAAAGCAAGCAGTCTGTATACTGGGTTGCCAACAAAGGGAGATGCATGTATAAACTGCAGAAACTGTGTTAAGGCATGCCCGCAAAGCCTGCCAATACCCGAGAAACTGGCGAAGGCGCATATGTTGCTGACATAGGCAGGGAGCAGGGAGAGAAAGAATAAGGTTCCTTAGTCTGATATCAAATCACTTCAAAATCCTCATTGATGATCAGGATTTCAGAATGATATGTCTGAGAGAATGAATCATTATTAATAGAATTTCGTATACACGGTTAATAAATAAAGCAGATTGTCAATAAGATATATTGACATATGCAGTACATTAAATTAAATTGCATATACGTAACTAACAAGACCCCTACAATGAAAAAGACTTTCAAGCTTACATTCACATTCATATTAGTTTTTTTGCTTCTGGCTTCCTCCGGCTGCGAATTGTTCAAGAAGAGTAATGTGGATCTTTTGCAGGATCATATATGGAACTGGGATAGAATTACCACTACTTCAACGAATGAAACTGTTCAGGGCCTTATTGCTCTTTCCAGCATCTTTATGACCGGTGCAACTCTTCAGTTTTATTCTGACGGCACCTATACCATAAAGATGCTTGAGGATGAAGAATCTGGAGATTGGGACCTGATTAATGATGATGAGGTACTGTTGATGGATGGAGATGAAATGACCATCATAAAACTTACCAAGGATGCGCTTGTACTGGATAGTGAAGTAGTAAGTGTTGATTACGGTACTTACAATGTGACGATGTACTGGAAAAATTAGACTTACTTTATTCTCACAACTCCATTAGCCACGCTTGGGAATCTTTCCATTACCTCCGGATCATGACCGGGGATGATTAGATCAGGGTTGTTAACCAGTGTTTTCATCTTCCTCAACTGCTCTATATATGCCTCCGGGTCACGAACCAGTGAGACCGACAGTTCATGATCAAGGTTATAATAAAACCAGCTGTCATCGGAAGCAAGCATCACCTTTTGATCTTTGGTGTCAACAAGCAGGTGCTGGCTCTCGAAAGTGTGCGTTGATCCTGTGAATACCCTTATCCCGGGGATTATTTCTATGTTATCGCCATCAATGAACTTGACCCTTCCGTCCAGGTTTGCCTGTACAATCTTGAGAACATCATTTTTGTTCAATCCGCGATTATCTGCTCCTTCCTGCCAGGCATCACCTGCGAAATATGTATATTCAAGCCTTTGCATCCATATAGTCCCGCTATCAAAAAGGTGCAGGCCTCCAATGTGATCGTTATGCACATGAGTTATTACTATATCGGTAATATCCTCAGGATAAATATTAATTTCTTGAAGGGCCGAGTCAGGCCTGATAAAATGCATACCTGCCGGGAGAGGCACGGAGTTGTCTCTTTCATAGCCTACGTCCACCAGTATATTTCTGCCATTATCACCTTTCAGGAACCAGACATAATATGAAAAGCAAACGCTGTCTTGATTACTTCCTCCTATTGTGACAATTGAAGCAGGAATTCTTGCATCTGAACCTCCGTATTCTATGGCATACACTTCGTATGTATTTGAAGGTTGTGTATAAGACAACTGGATAATTATGAAAAAGGCTGCGATAGTGAATATTATGTTCTTCATGATACTGAGTTTTGATGACTAAAGTTAATAAATTATTTAACCCGAGTGCAGTTACAGTATTCTTGAAGGTTAATGACAGGGAACAGGGAGAAGGGGAGAAAGGGTGAATGGGGGAAAAGAGAAAAGGAGAATGGGAGAAATTTTATATATTTGGGATAATCGCTGTAAAAAGAAATATCATGGAATTAATTTAATCTCACAGGGATCTGGTAGTATATCAGATGGCCTTTAAAGCATCAATGGAAATATTTAATTTTACAAAGTCATTTCCAAAAGAGGAATTATTTACTCTTGTGTCGCAAATAAGAAAAAGTTCACGTTCTGTATGTGCCAATCTGGCTGAAGCTTTCAGGAAGAGAAGATATGAAAAGGCATTTGTTTCAAAACTCTCAGACAGTGAAGCAGAGGCTGCAGAAACGCAGGCCCTAGTCACATCGTTTGATGATCTCAGCGGTCCGGTGGCCATAAGGAATAGAACCGCCTTCGTCATCCTTTAGTTTTTTCCAAGCCCGGGCGATAATTATCTCATCAACATCATCCTTTTT
>Ga0272443_10001619_pt1 | contig 31851 bp, 24 predicted proteins | sample SSMAcet12_FD_193581 | JGI IMG/M metagenome (GOLD analysis project Ga0272443, IMG submission 193581) | Marine sediment archaeal communities from Little Sippewissett salt marsh, Falmouth, MA, United States - SSM-Acet-12 | ecosystem: Environmental > Aquatic > Marine > Wetlands > Sediment ... | reverse complement strand
CTCTCATCCAGACCGCTCGTTTTGCTGATCCTGTCCACTTTCCTGGTCTTTTCCGGCTGGATTCTGGCGCTTTTCGGTTATCCCAACTGGATCAGTTGGACTCTCTACCTAATAGCCTTTCTGGGTATCACCTTTTTATTCCATTCGCTTTCCAGAAAGGTCAATATCGTCCACCTTCATATGGATCACTGGACAAAGGCGGATATCGTCGCCACCCTCATATTCGTTCTCATTACCACATTGATGATCGGTCTCATCATCACCCAAAGAACTGACTTCCTGACCTATAACCCTTATCCAACCTCGAAATTCCCTATCCTGCCAACATCCGCCTGGCTGCTGGGGCTGGTTCCCGGATTGCCCCTCCTCTTTAAGGTAAATCATGATCACCACTAAGCAGCTCTCCTTCAAATATCCCCAATCCGGAGTTCAAGTCCTTCGGGACGTCACCCTTCAGATTCCTCCCGGATGCCTGACCCTTGTAGCTGGCGCATCAGGTAGTGGCAAATCGACATTGCTGCGCAGTCTGAACGGATTGGTTCCCCACTTCACGGGGGGCGAGATCAGTGGGAAAATTGACGTTTTTGGCAAGGACCCTATCAGCCTGGGACCGGAACGAATGGCGCGATGGGTCAGTTTTGTCTCCCAGGAACCTGAAACGCAATTCATTTATAACCGGGTGGACGATGAAATTGCTTTTGCGCTGGAACACGCCGGCCTCTCCCGGGACGAGATGCAGTCCAGAGTCACAACAGCCTGTCAGTTCCTCGGTCTGGATGGCATGCTAAGCAGACGGATATCCACTCTCTCCGGTGGAGAGAAGCAAAGAGTCGCCCTGGCCAGCGCTTTGGTGACTCAGCCTCAACTGCTTATTTTGGATGAACCTACTTCCCAGCTCGATCCGCAAGGCGCAGATGAAATCCTGCGCTATATTCTCGATCTCAAAGCCCGCCTGGATCTGACAATTCTTATCTCCGAGCATCGTCTGGAAAGGGCGTTGCCCTATGTAGATCGGATGATCACCCTGCGCGGGGATGGCTCAGTACAGATTGGTACACCGGAGGATATTCTCCCCCAGATGAAACTGGTCCCTCCGCTCATTCAAATCAGTAAAACGCTGGGCCTATCCCCTCTGCCGGTGAAACCTGAAGATTTCCCCAAAGATATCCTCATCCAACCGGATAAAAAACCTGTATCGGTGAAGACCAGCAAACCAACCCAGGCACTGGAGATATCCGGCCTCTCAGTGCACATCAACGGTCACCAGATTCTCGATAATATCTCGTTTGCCATCCATCAGGGCCAGATCCTGGCGATGATGGGGCCCAATGGCGCCGGTAAGACCACCCTCCTCCGAGCCATCATTGGCCTGGTGCCTTCTCAGGGATCAAGGTGGGTGATGCAAAAGAACATCGCAGATCATTCTCTCAATGCCATCATCCAGCAAATTGCGTATCTCCCCCAAAATCCCAACGATCTCCTTTTCTCCGACACGGTTATGGACGAGTTGAAAGTCACCCTGGCAAACCACACCCTTGAGATGTCCTCTGAGGAATTGCTGGACCACCTGAGTGAACTCGGGCTGGACACTCTGGTGTCCGCCTATCCGCGGGATCTTTCCGTAGGTGAGAGGCAGCGAGTTGCCCTGGCAGCCATCACCATTTACAATCCCCCCATAATACTCTTGGATGAGCCTACCCGTGGGCTGGATTATGAAAACAAGCAAAATCTGGTTGAACTGCTGAAAATCTGGAAAAACCAGGGAAAGGCCATCCTCGTGGTGACGCATGATGTTGAGTTTGCCGCACTGCTGGCCGATTCGGTCATCATCCTGGGCGAAGGTCAAGTGACTTATTCGGGCGAACCGCGACAGCTCTTCACCCACTACCCGGAATATCAAACCCAGACAGCCCAAATCTTCCCGAAATCAGGCTGGTACCGCCCGGAAGACGTTGACATCCCTTTTTAGTCCATCCATTAGAACCATTTGCCTGTGGTAAAATAATCCCGGCATAAAAATTCAATAATTTAAAAATAAAAGTTAATATTGTACCGAGTGGATGGTTATATCCCTCACTATTGTGGTTAATTAGCCGTAAGTATAACTATAATACGGCACTAATTTATTCGTATTGAGATAAAGGGATCGTATTTATAAATTCATCAAACCAGCTGGGAAAAGAACACTCGCAACCATAATTCAGTTAGATTATCGTCATTAGGAGAGAACTCGAATGTACGGTTACAGCGGTAAGATTCTGCATATTGACCTGAAAGAACGCACACATTGGGTCGAAGATAAACCAGAAGAATGGTACAAACTCTATATTGGTGGTGTCGCCATGGCAACCCGGCTTTGTTGGGAGAACATCGAAGTCGGCTGTGATGCCTATGACCCGGGCAACCCGGTATGCTTCGCGAATGGCATATTCGCCGGCACCCCGGTTCCGGTAGGCGGCAAATACGGTTTAGCTTCTAAATCCCCGCTCACGGGTTTCATCGGTGACAGCCTTTCCGGTTCGTGGCTGTGCATCGCGATGAAACGAGCACAGTGGGATGGCGTTGTTCTCCACAATTCCAGTGATAAATGGGTCCATGTCTTCATTGATGATGACCGGGTCGAATTCCTCCCCGCGGATCACCTCCTGGGATTAGGAACCTATGAGACCGAAGAGGCCATCCGGGAAGAGTTTGGCGATGATCAGGTCCGTTCGGCCACAATTGGACCAGCCGGTGAAAACATTGTTCGATTTGGCAATGTCACCAATGACGGACGCCAGGCCGGCCGCACAGGACATGGCGCTGTCTGGGGCAGCAAAAAACTCAAGGCGGTCTCCTTCCGCGGCACCCACGGCGTGACCGTTGCAGACCCCGAGACTCTGCTTACCATGTCGTTTGACATCACCGAATCGGCCCAGGGAAAAAACACTGAAAAATACCGAATATACGGCACCTCCACCAACATGCTCAATATGAATAAACTCGGCCTGCTGCCCACCCGAAACTATCAGGAGGGCGTTTTCGAGTTTGCCGAGTTGGTTAGTGGTGAATATCTGGATGAGCATCATAAAGTCAAAGTGATCGCCTGCGCCCAGTGCCCAATCGCCTGTGAACAGATGTCCATGGTCAAGAAAGGCCCCTTTGCGGGCGCCATGACGGGCATCGAATATGAATGCCTTCAGGCGGTCAGCTCTAACTGCGGCATAGGTGATATGACCGCCGCCATCCGCCTGGTGGATGTTGCTGATCGCTCCGGCATGGACGCCATGTCCATGGGCGTGACGATTTCATTCACCATGGAATGCTACGAGCGCGGCATCCTCAAGAAGGAAGATTTCATTTGCGAACGCGCACCTGAAGGGCTGGAACTCAACTTTGGTAACGGCCCAGCAGCCGTAACTTTGGCCCAGATGATCGAAAATCGCGAAGGGATCGGGGATATCCTGGCCGAAGGCACCAAACGAGCCGCAGCCTATTTCGATAAGGAGCGCAACGCTGAGACCTATAAATGGGCAATGAACATCAAGGGCCTGGAATTGCCCGGTTACGATGCCCGAGCTCTCAAGACCTTCGCTGTCGGTCTCGCAGTTGGCACCCGGGGCGGCTGTCACAACCGTTCCGCCGCCTATGACCCCGATATCAAAGGTCAAACCAACCGCTTCACGGTGGATGAAACCCGCGGTGAGGTCGCCTCACGGTCTGAGGAATACGCTGCCGTTTACGACACCCTCCCAATGTGCAAGTTTATCCGTCGCTGCTTCACCGGCAAGGCGGACCGGGCTGGCGCCTGGCCAGCAATCGCCAAATTGATCAACGCCACCACCGGTTGGAACTTTGATTATGATGATGTAGACCAGATCGGTGTCCGAACCCATACCCTAAAGAAAGCCTTTAACATCCGCGAAGGTTGGAACGAAACGGATGATGACCTGCCCTACCGTTGGAAGCACGATCCGATGACAATCGGCCCTTCAGCCGGCCATATCGTGACGGATGAGGAACTCCAATACCTGAAGAAGATTTATTACAAGGCCAAGGGTTGGACGCCCGAGGGAATGATCCCCAAGGAAGTCCTGCTGAACCTGGGTATGGATGATATCGCTGAAGAAATTGGCGTTTAAGGAGAGAATAATAATGGTAGCATCCACGTCGAAATACAAATACATCGTTTGTGATCCGGAAAAATGCATCGGCTGCCAACTTTGTGAATATATTTGCTCCTACACAAAGACGGGTGAATTCAATTCCTACCGCAGTCGAATCCGCACAGTCCGGGTTGATGAAGTCCTGATCACGGCCGTGGCCTGCCGCACCTGTGAAAATGCACCCTGTGTGGCAGCCTGCACCCGCGATGCTCTCACTCAGGATCCCGAATCCGGCATCATCCGGATTGATCCGCAGAAATGTGACGGCTGTGCCTGGTGTATTGAGGCCTGTGATTTTGGCGCCATCTCCATCAATCACGAGACCAAACTGGCGGAATTCTGCAACCAGTGCGAGGACATCGAAGATGGCCCGCAGTGCGTGAAGATCTGCCCCAAGGACGCACTGGAATACACCACACCTGATCAGCGTGCTCAGCGGACCCGCAGGAACCTGATCAAGGAAAGCCTGGACTTCCCATCCAAAGCGAAGGATCCTCGATGAGCGATAAACCCAACGGTACACCCAACGAAGAAGAACTCCGCATAGGAGTTTATATCTGCCACTGCGGCAGCAACATCGCAGGCGTTATTCCACCCAAAGAGGTGGTCGAATTCGCCGAAGGCCTGCCGGATGTCGTCCGGGCAACGGATACTCTCTATGCCTGTGCCGATTCAGGTCAGCGCCTGATCAAAGAGGACATCAAGAAATACAACCTCAACCGGGTGGTGGTCTCAGCCTGCTCCGTCAGGATGCATGAACCCACCTTCCGGGCTGCGGTCGCCGAAGCCGGATTGAACCCCTTCCTGATGGAAATGGCCAACATCCGGGAACAATGCACCTGGGCCCATGGGCATGACAAGGAAGGCGCACTGGCAAAAGCCAAAGACCTGACGGCTTCGGCTGTTGCAAAAGTCCGCTTCCTGACCGAACTGGACATGATCAATGTCCCCGTGACCCAAAAGGCAATGGTCATCGGCGGCGGCGTGGCCGGCATCAGCGCTTCTCTGGACCTGGCGGAACAGGGAATTCAAACCATTCTGGTAGAAAAGGAACCGACTATCGGTGGGGTCATGGCCCAGCTCAACAAGACCTTCCCCACCATGGACTGTAGTATATGAATACTCGCACCTAAAATGGTTGACGCGGCGCGTCAGCCCCTGGTAGATGTGAGAGCCTTCACCGAAGTTGAAAAGGTTGAAGGATTCGTCGGTAACTTCAAAGTCACCCTCCGAGAAAAAGCCAAGTATGTGATTGCGGACCGCTGCAATGGCTGTGGTGCTTGCACGCTTGCTTGTCCGGTGGAGGTCCCCAATTATTTCGAAATGAACCTGGCTCCCCGCAAGGCAGCCTATGTGCCGATGAGCCAGTCTGTGCCATTGATCTATTCCATTGACATGGAGAACTGCATCCATTGCTACAAATGCGTGGATGCCTGCGGTGCGCTGGAAGCGATTGACTTCAGCCAGGAAGATAAACTGGTGGAAGAAGATATTGGCGCCATCGTGGTCGCCACCGGTTTCGGCCACTTCGATCCCTCCGTCATGGATGAATATGGCTATTCCCGCTATCCCAACGTGATCACCGCCATGGAAATGGAGCGGCTCAACAACTCCGCCGGCCCAACGGCTGGCGACCTGATCCGTCCCAGTGATCACAAATCGCCCAAGACGCTGGCCTTCATCAACTGTGTCGGCTCCCGGGATAAGCGCTATAACCCCTCCTGCTCCAATTTCTGCTGCATGTATTCGATCAAGAATGCCGTGCTGCTCAAACAAATGCACCCGGATGTGGATATCACCATTTATTACATTGATATTCGCACGCCTTCCAAGGGTTACGAAGAATTCTATGACCGGGCTCGTGAAATGGGCATCCATTTCAGTCAGGGCCGGCCTAGCCTGATCACCGAAGATCCCGAGACTCATAATCTCGTGGTCCATGCTGAAGATGTGGGCCTGGGATTGGTGACCGAAAAAGAATATGACATGGTCATGCTCAATCAGGCGGCCATTCCCCAGCCTGACCAGAACCACATGAGTTCTGTGCTCAATGTCGCCCAAAGCCCGGGTGGTTGGTTCATGGAATACCATCCCAAGCTGCGCCCGATGGACAGCCCCACCGATGGCATCTTCTTCGCTGGCGCCTGCCAGGGACCGAAAGACATCCCCAGCAGCGTGGCGCAGGGTTCTGCGGCGGCCGCTCGTGCCAGTCGAATCCTCCATTCGGAAGAATGGGAGATCGAACCCACCGTAGCCGTCGTCTGGCCGGATCGCTGTTCAGCGGAGACCAAGGGCCGGGCCTGCGGCCTTTGTGTCAAAGCCTGCCCCTATGGCGCTGTGAAGATTGAAGGTGACAAAGCCGCCGAGATCATCACCGCCAAATGTCACGGCTGCGGCGGCTGTGTGGCCGAATGTCCCGAGGACGCCATCACCCAGTTACACTACACCGACGCCCAAATCCTGGCGCAGATGCGAGCGCTTCTGGCCGATAAACCAGAAGAGAAGATCCTCGCTTTCCGCTGCCACTGGTGCTCCTATGGCGGTGCGGACCTCGCCGGAACCAGCCATTTCGACTACACAGCGAACGAGCGCGGCATGAAGGTCATGTGCTCTGCGCGGATGGACAGCGACTTCATCTACGAAGCCTTCCGGCTGGGCGCTGGCGGCGTGCTCTATTCCGGCTGCCACCCCCAGGACTGCCACTACATCACCGGCCAGTTGGTCGGCGCCAAACGAGCTTCTCGTCTGAAAAAGATCTTCAACCGGATGGACATGACCGAAGGTCGTTTCCGAATCGAATGGATCAGCGCAGCCGAAGGCGATAAATACGCCCGGGTGCTGAACGAGATGCAGGATGTTCTCGATAATATCCCGCCTGAAGAACTACACGAAGAGATTGAACGGCTGAAGCCCGAGATGTCCAAACGCCTCAAGAAATTCCCCGGCGTGCCCGGTGTGGAAGAAGCTATGGTCTACTCCGACAAACTCGTCAAAGCCATCGCCAGTCAATTGGAGGTCAAATGAGCCACGACACCACTGTCCAGACATTTGCCGACCAGGTGAAGGCTCTGCCGGGTGGAGAGTTCCTTGAGCTTTGCTACGCCTGTGGAACCTGTGTGAGCAAGTGTATGATCCAGCAAAAAGGCGAATTGAAATACAATCCCCGCCGCCTGCTGCGGCTGGCCATGTTAGACATGAAGCAAGAAGCCTTTGACAATCCAACCACCTGGCTATGTTCGGCCTGCGATCTCTGTTATGCCGCCTGCCCGCAGGAGATTCATATCTCCGGCGTCATCAATGCGGTCAAGAAAATCGCAGTTGAAGAAGGCCGGGTTACCCCCATCCAAACCGCAAAGGTCAATCAACAGACCTGCGTCGGTTGTGGGCTTTGCACCGAAGGCTGTCCCTATCAGGCAATTAGCCTGGTCGAGAAGAAAGTGCCCTTCCGGGGGATGATCCAGGTCGCCGAAGTGGATCCCGGGCTGTGCATGGGCTGCGGCCTTTGCTCCGCCATCTGCCGGTCCACATCAATCGGCATTCCCGCAGAAAATACAGATAACGAAATCCTGGACGATCTGTGGCGCTGGATGCAGCCCCAGGAGGTGATGAGCTGATGGAAGCCAAACCCAAGATCGTATTATTCCAGTGCCAGTGGTGCCTCTATTCAGAACCGGATCAGCAGTGGGTCGAAAACGACCTGCCAAGCTCCATGCACCTGGTCAAGGTCCCCTGTACGGGAAGAATCAACACTCTCCACGTACTAAATGCCATTCAGGGCGGCGCCGATGGCGTGATGATCAGCGGCTGTCTGCCCGAGAAATGCCACTTTAAAGAGGGCAATCTGAGCGCGATGCGCCAGCAGGATGAATTTGCCAATCTACTCGACTATGTCGGTTATGAGAAAGAGCGTATCCGTTTCGTCTGGCTGGACCTGCAGGACCTGGGTCGCATCCAAAAGGAACTGGCTGCCTTTGAAGCGGACATTGTGGAACTTGGCCCGACTCAGAATTTGGCCACCCGCACCCCACAAACCATCCGAGGTGAACATGCCTGAGATCAAAGAAAAAATCACTTCAGAAATCAAACGGCTTTTGGATGAAGGCCTTGTGGATGTGGTGATCGGTTTCAAAAAAGAAGAATCCCCTCTCCGGCCCCAGCCCGCCTTCTTCCGCAAGGTTGAAGACCTGGCTGAGCTGGAATATAACGGCCTTTGCCAGAACAATCTCGCTAATTACCTGACCCGCTACCCACAGGATACCCGAATTGGGATTGTCGTTCGGGGCTGTGAAAATCGCTCCGTAAACGCCCTCGTGGTCGAACATCAACACGCACGGGAAAACCTCTTCCTGATCGGCGTTCCCTGCCAGGGCATTATCGACATCAAGAAGATCATCGCCGAAGTGGGCGAAGAGGTCTCTGAATTCAGCGAAACTGGCGATGAGGTCACCCTGGTGGCACGCGGCAAGACCCACACCTTCAAACGTCAGGATCTGCTGCACGACTCCTGCCTGCGCTGCGCTCATCCTAACCCGGTCAGTGCCGATGTGGTGATTGGCGAACCCCTTCCCGAAGGTGACCCGGAGATGATCCGTAAAGCCGTAGAGGAATTTGAAGGGCTAAGCAAGGAAGAACGCTACGCCTGGTTCAAAGAGGAATCAGAGCGCTGCATCCGCTGTTATGCCTGCCGGGAAGCCTGCCCGATGTGCTATTGCACGGAATGTTTCGTGGACCATGCCACGCCGCGCTGGACGGAGAGCGACATCTCCCCGGCCGGGACGCAAGCCTGGCATCTCATCCGGGCTTTCCACCAGACAGGCCGCTGCACGAGCTGCGGCGCCTGCGAACGGGCCTGCCCAATGGATATCAAAATGACCTATCTGACGGATAAATTGAATAAAGACATGTACGATAACTATGAATTTATCCCCGGTATGGAAGCTGAAACCCAACCGCCTTTTGCCTCGTTCAACCTGGACGACAAGAAACGCTTTGTAGTTTGAGGGATGAACAAATGACATATATTCTGGATAAAAAGCAACTTGAAAAAGTTCTAAAGAAGTGGTCAGCGGATTATGAAGTCTATGCTCCCCAAAAGGCCAAGCAATTCTCGGCTTTCCTGCCCCTCGGTTCAAGCGACCTGGCTTTGGATGAGCCGCACAATACCCGCTACCCACCCAAATCCCTCTTCCTGCCCCAAACCGAGGTCATGCTCAGGTACAATGGCCGGCTGAACCGGTTGGAGGATGTCAAACTTGAAATCAAACCTCGCATCCTCTTTGGCATTCACCCCTGTGATGCGCAGGCAGCCGCCCTTTTAGACACTGTCTTTGCCACCGAGGAGAATAGCGATCCCTATTGGTCCAACCGCCGGAAGGAAACCTTGCTGATCGGGCTGGGCTGCGATGAACCGCCTCAAACCTGCTTCTGCACAACCGTTGGCGGCGGTCCCTTCAACACCAAGGGCCTGGACGCCCTGTTGACGGAAATGGAAGACGCCTATTTCGTGGAAGTCCTTTCCGACGAGGCTGAAAAACTCTTCGCCGATCTACCCAAAGCCTCGAAAGAGCAGCAAAAACAAATCAAAGAAGTCCAGGATAGCGCAGCCGCCAAAATGGCCCCCGCCTTTGAAACCGAAGGGCTCAAAGAGAAACTGGATGCAAACTTTGACAGTGAATTCTGGGCTGAGATTTCCGAATCCTGTCTGGGCTGCGGCGTTTGCACTTTCCTTTGCCCCACCTGTTTCTGCTTTGACATCGTGGACGAAGTCCAGCGCAGTGAACGGGTTCGCAACTGGGACACCTGTATGTTCAGGATCTACTCCCTGGAAGCCTCCGGTCATAATCCCCGTCCTTCCCGCAAGGAAAGGACTCGCCAGCGTCTGAGTCATAAATACAGCTACTGGCTGGACCACGCCGGAGAAATCGGCTGCACCGGCTGTGGGCGTTGTGTACGTTACTGCCCGGTCGGCCTGGATATCCGTGCAATGCTGCGGGCTGCGAATGCCCTGGAAATGGAGCCGGCAAATGCCTGAACACCATCATCACCATCACGATAACCCTTATGACCCGATCCCCATGCATATCCTGCGGGCCTATTATGAATCAACCGATCGCTCTCTAAAGACATTCGAATTGAGTTTCGACAAGCAAAAGGATTGCGAAGCCTTCTTCAAGGCCTACAATCCCGGCCAGTTCTGCCAGCTTTCAATCTTTGGCAAAGGCGAAGCCCCCTTCGGGATCGCCTCGGCGGCCTGGGAAGGTGAATTTGTCCGTTTCACCGTCCAAAAGGTTGGCTCATTTACTGAATACATCCACACGCTCAAAGCTGGTGACGCCATCGGCATGCGTGGGCCGCTTGGCAATGGCTTTCCCCTGGAAGACTGGAAAGGTAAGAAGCTGGTCATCATCGGGGGCGGCTGTGCTTTCTCCACCCTCTATGCCCTGACCAAACACGTCCAGCATCCCCAAAATCGTCCTGATTACGATCAACTGGTCGTCATTTATGGGGCGCGCTCTTCCGGACTTTGCATGTATAAACACGACATCCAAAGCTGGTATCAGAATGAAGATTTCGAGATCCACCAGGCGATTGATGTCCCCGAGGAAGGCTGGCTGCATCATGTAGGCTACGTACCCGATGTGGTGAAAGAAGTCGCTCCCTCACCCGATAACGCCGTGGCTATCGTCTGCGGCCCGCCCATTATGACCAAATATACCCTTCCGGTCCTTGAGGAATTGAATTTCGCTCCCGAGACGATCTTCACCTCACTCGAAAAACGGATGAAATGCGGGATCGGTAAATGTGGGCGCTGCAACATCGGCTCGAAATATATCTGTAAGGATGGCCCTGTTTTCAGCCTGGCTGAACTGCAGGAACTTCCTGACGATATCTAAATGGAGAGAATATGAGTCATCGCGGAAAGACGATTAAGAACCGAACTGAAAACCAAATGACGGTGGAACGCCCAATGGTCACCCGGCATTACCTGATGACCTGGGATCTGGAACGCTGCGTTGGATGTCAGATGGGGCCAACAGCTTGCCCCAAAGATGCCCTCACCCATGTGGACGGCGAAATTGTAGATGGCCGAATGGTGACCCCACCCTCGGTGGATGTGGACGCGGATGCCTGCGTGATGTGCGGGATTTGTGTGGAAATTTGTCCCGTGCATGCCATCACCATGACAATTAACGGTGAACCGGAAAATCCGGTGCTTGAATATGGCGCATTTCCAGAGGTTCGCGGCCACACCTCGTTCAATAAAGAAGCCTTTGATTTCAAACTCAAAGACTTCGTCATTGATAACTGCCCCACCAACATCATCAGCTATGACGCGGATAACGATACCATGGATATCCGTTATGAAGACTGCATCCGCTGCCGCCAGTGTGAAGTTGCCAGCGACGGCGCTTTCCAGGTCCAGCAGGCCTGGCAGGGCAAGGTTGAATTGCACCGGGATCGCTGCGTGGAAGGCTGCGTGGCTTGTGCGGATGTCTGCCCCACCCGAGCACTGCACATCAACGACGAGGGTGAACTGGTTTTGGCGGATTATTACTGCATCAAATGCGGCTCGTGTATGCATGCCTGCCCGATCCAGCCCGAATTTGAGGAAGTTGAATTCACCTTCGAATCCCAGGGGCAAACGCTGACCCGTTCCCATAAGAAGCTGATCAACGAAGACCAACTGGCAATCAAGGTAGAGCGCTGGCGGGTGCATCACACCCCTGTCCAGAGCGCTGCCTGGATTGAAGCTCTGCGCAAGCTGGCAGATGATAAAGCCAGCGCCGTCGAGATTGACCGTAAACGAGCTCTCAAACGGCGTGATCTGATTGTGGCGCTCCGCGGGCACATCCTACCGGAGTCAACCCGGGATAAAGAATAGGATTTTCAGAACCACTGGCCGGTCGTTTGCTTGAGCAAACGACCGGTTTTTCTTTTAACAGGTAAAATTCTTTTGGAGGTATTGCTGATGATCCAACTACAGAATCCCTTGGCAGAATGCTATTTCCCTTCGGGCACTGAGAATGACACCCTGTTGAATAAAACAACTCACCTGGGGATTGGCGCGCATCAGGATGATTTGGAAATCCTGGCCATCCCCGGCATCCTGGCGGGATATGACCATGAAGACCAGGCCTTCACAGGCATCACGGTGACGAATGGCCGCGGCGCACCCCGAACCGGTGAATATGCCAACTACTCGGATGATGAGATGTGGCAGGTTAGGCTCAAGGAACAAAGACAGGCCGCGGATATCGGCCATTACCTCGCCCAATTCCAGTTAAATTACCCCAGCGCCCAGGTTAAGGTACCCGTACGTGAAGAGGTGATTACAGACCTGATAACGCTCATCCAGGCCTGCCAGCCCGAAATTATCTATACCCATAATCTGACGGACAAACACGATACCCACGTCGCCGTGGCACTCAGTGTGATTGAAGCTCTGCGCCGTTTGGGACCGGAAGCTGGCGAGATAACCGTCTTTGGCAGCGAGATATGGCGCGGGCTGGACTGGCTGCCGGCGGACCTGAAAGTGGCCCTGGATGTATCAAGCCACCCTGAACTCCAGCTTGAATTACTCCAGGCCTTCCACTCACAAATCGCGGGCGGCAAACGCTATGACCTGGCCACAATGGGCCGCAGGCAGGCCAACGCCACCTATTATCAATCTCACGTCACAGATCAGGCCGAGTTGATGACCTATGCCATGGACCTGACCCCCCTAATTAAAAATCCCCACCTGGATGTTGGGGAATATACAGATCAATTAGTCCAGAGCCTTGCACAGGACGTTCAGGACCGTCTGGGTCGCCTCCAGATAGTATAGATAGCCTATTCATTACAGCTCATCATCAGCATCAGGTCTCTCTGCCGTTTGATCTGCAATGGTCTCCTCAAAGCCATCATCTGACTGTAAAGGCTGGGAGATATACGTTGCCAGGAGTAATGACAGCCCCAACGTGATTATTATTGTTCCAATATGCATAATCAGTCCGCCTTCATCAATTCTGCCAGTTCGCTCATCAATGTCTCAGTATCCACCACCCCAATATGGATATACGCAACATTACCCGCCGGGTCAATCACAAATGTCTCGGGCACGCCCGTCACACCATAGGTGGAAGTGATTTGCTTTTCTTCTTCTACTATCAGCGGGAAGGTCACGTCCTGCTCCCCCGCCACAGTGGATACAGCCGCAAAGCTGTCGTCCATCGCCACGCCAACAAATTGCACACCTTCATCCCCCAGCTCCCGCCAGATTGATTCAAAGGCCGGAATTTCATCCTCACATTGGGCGCACCACGTCGCCCAGAAATTGATCACGACAATCTCCCCGCGGTAATCCGCCAACCGGAAATCCTCCCCATAGATGTCCGTGGCTGAAAAGGTCGGCGCGGTCTCGCCGTTCAGGGGTCGTCCGGATCCCGAAGTCGGAGTAAACGAGTTACCCCACAGGGCAATAACGATCGCGATCACAACCACCAAACCCAGGATAATGCCTATCTGCCTACCCACGTTCAGGCGCTGATCCGCTATTTCATCCCCTTTACGTCCACGCGGCCACCAAGCCAGCACTCCGCCCAACAACACCATCATACCGCCAATCCAAAGAAAGGCGCTGAGGGGATTGATCATCACACTCAAACTGATCTGTCCCGTACCATCCCAACTGAACATGACCAGATAAAGGTCCTCCCGCCACGAGGAATGAATCGCGGGCGAAGCCATCGTTTGATCATAACCCGGATAATAATTCAACTGGGGATTCAAAGTTCCCAGGAAATCCGATCCCCTATAGGTTGAAATCAAAGCCCAGGTATCAAGGTGATCATCCTTGGATTCCTGCACCAGGTCTTCATAGAGTAGCGTATACCCAGCAATCTCAACCGAGTCACCAGGGACCAGCGTCACCTGTCTCTCTGAAGCGTAAAGCTGGGTGCCGATCACGCCCACCGCCATCAAAACCACGCCCAGATGGATCAGATGAGCACCATATCCATGCCGACCCAGGAAAGGCAGATGACTGATGGCTGCCTTCCAGTCGGACTGCTTCACTTTTTTCCCGATATTGAAACCAATCTCACCCAACGCTGCCCCACCAGAAAAACCAGCTACGGTTAATCCAATCAGCGATGCTGTCATCCGAAAACCGCCCCACCAGGCCAATCCCAGCCCGGCCAAAGCGCCAATTACCGGCGGTGCCAGCCGCCAGAATGAATTTTTCGTGCCTCTGACCAATTTTCCAATCAGAGGACCGATGCCCATCAGAAAAACCAGCACACCAAGTTGAGGGCCGACCACTCGGTTGAACCAAGCCGCTGGGGCTGTGAAGGTACCGCCGGTCAGGGTTGGCAACAGCGACCCAACCATGATCGACAGCGTGATGAGCATCAGCGATAGCAGTGCAAAAAAGGTCACGCCTTCGGTCGAGAGAATCTTCTCCGGAAAGATCATCTCTCCGAAAGATTTTCGCTTGACGATCATCAAGGCAACTGATCCAAACAAAACTAGGCATAAAGCTGCCAGGAAATACGGCCCCACCGTTGATTCGCTGAAAGCATGAACAGATTGGATCAGGCCGCTGCGGGTCGTGAAAGTACCAAACACCACCAGGGCAAATGAGAGCACAGCCGATACCACATTCCACACTTTAAATCCCTTGCCGCGGGATTGCATATCCAGCCCGTGCAGCAAGGCTGTGGCCGTCAGCCAGGGCATCAATCCCGCGTTCTCCACCGGGTCCCATCCCCAATAGCCGCCCCATCCCAACACATCATAGGCCCAGCGCATGCCCAAAAGCAGGCCGACGCCCAGGAACAACCAGGCCATCAGGGACCAGTTTCGGGCTTTCTGCGGCCAGAGGTCTGCATCCCCGACAATCAACGCCGCCAGAGCGTATGCAAAGGGGATCGCCAGGGCCACATAGCCCAGGTAGAGAAACGGTGGGTGGTAAATCATCCCGGGATGGCGCAGCAGGGGGTTCATCCCAAGGCCATCCGGCGGGACAGTTGATGAAACCAGGAAGGGATTGGAGAAAACCAGGGTCATCGCGATGAAAAAGACCGCGATCAGGCTCATGATGAAAACGGTCCAGGATTCAAGGTCGCTCTGCTGGGTTAACTTTTTCGCCAGCAAGGCAGTGAACAGCACCTGCAAAAAAGCCCAAAGCAGCAGCGATCCTTCCTGGCCGGCCCAGATTGCGGATAGTTTCAAAGTCAGCGGCAGTGACAGGCTGGAATGGCTGTAGACATAGTGTAGTTGGAACTGGTCAGTAACAAAAGCAGTGACCAGCAATAACAGGGCAGCCGCCAACAATCCGTTACTGCTGAAAATGGCATTCCGAGCACTTTTTTGCCATCTAAAATCTTGTTTTTTCAGGCCATAAATCACAGCAAAGGCCGCGTAAAGGATTGAAAAAAAGGATAAACCAATAAGAATTGAGCCAACTTCAGCGAGCATTCTTTTCTCCCGGATGATCGTTGGTATTAACTAAGTAAATAATGGTTGAATTATAACGAATAATCTGCCGGATCATATCCGCCCTCCGAATCCAAAACGTTGGTCGGACGAGATGATTTCTTGTGGATGATATTCTCTTGGCTAACGGCCCTAACAGAGTAGACTAAATAATACCCAAGTATACAGTTCAAATGCAAACAAAAAACCGCCTGATTGACAGGCGGTTATCAAAATTATTTTCGATTATTCTGAATCCGGCGGATTGTCCTCATCCGTATTGTCCTCGGATTTACCCTTTGCGGCTTCTTTTTCAGCCTTACGGGCCTGAATAACCTTCTCCAAGGGAGGGGCAAGGGTATAGTCACTCCGTCCCACGGGAATGAATTTGATCTTGATCACTTCAAACTTGATCAGGACAAAAATCAGACCGGCCAATGCCAACAGTATGGCGAAAAACCGTGAGTAGCTGAAGCCGGTGCCCGGGAAAGTCGGCTGGTCAGGCCGGAAGAATTCGATGATATTCCTGCCAATTCCAGCAAGGATTGCCCATAATCCAAAGAGCACGCCCGGTTTTAATTTGTCCTTATATTTTCTTGCCACCCACATGAGCAAGCCCGTTGCCAGGAAATTCCAGAGCATCTCATAGGCAAAGGTTGGGTGAAAGCGGGTTAATTCCTCAGGATAGGCATTGAGGTTATTATAGGGATAGATCCTGTATTGGGGGTCGATTTTAATACCCCAAGGCAGCGTTGTCGGCTGGCCATAAAGTTCCTGGTTGATAAAGTTTGCCGGCCGGGCCAGCGCCTGACCCAGTAGCAAACCGGGGGCAGCCGAATCCAGCATCAACCAGATATCCAGCTTCATCTTTCGGGCATAGAGAACGAAAGCAATTAGGCCAAACAGAACTGCACCATAAAAATGCAGGCCGCCTGCCTTGATATTCAGGATCGAGATCGGGTTCTGAATATACTGCATATCACCGCCCAGGGTGGTGTTGAAGACATACCACAATCGGGAACCGATCACACCGGCCGGGATGATCCATAGCAAGCTGTCCCAGACATATTCAGGGTCTTCTCCATGGCGTTTGAATTCCTTGGCCGTCAGCCAGGTTGCCACAGCAACCCCAAACATCACCAGAACGCCGTACCAATAGAGTGATAATGAGTAACTGCCAATCTCAATCGTAAAAATGATAGGATCGATCATCTCGATCTCCTCCTTCTTTTATTCTAAATAGCCTAAATCCCGCAGACGCTGCTGAACCACGTCATCCTTCAGCGAAATCTTCCCATGAGAAGACCCCGCTGATCGAGTCATTGCCAACTCCAAATAATTCTCTAAAATTTTCGAAAGATCGTGGATGCGTTCCGGGTTCTGATAGGGCTTCTGCTCCGTTGGATCACCTGCCAGGTCATAGAGAACCTTCGAAATCCCTGACACCGCGATCATCTTCTCGTCTCCCTGATAGATCGCCCGCTGATCCACACCGGGATTATACGCGTCAACCATATCGGGATGGTGTTTCTTGATAATCTGAACTGCGTTGTCCGGCGCGTAGGCTTCCGCAATGGCGCAAGCCTGCAGGTTTTCCCTCTGATTTTCCATCCCTAAAAGGCTCTGGCTGGCAACATCCACCTCTTCAGCATAAGGCATTGCCAGCGATTCAAAGCCAAAATAATCCAATACTGAATAAAACACCCGCGTCGTGGACACTCGGGTTTCGATCTGCCGGGGCTTCTCCAGCCCAGGCATTCGGATGAACAGGGGCACCCGGACCAATTCTTCGTGCACGCCAAACCCATGGCCCATATAGCCATGTTCGCCCAGCATCTCACCATGGTCCGCCAGGAAGATCACCATCGTGTTCTCGCGATGATAATCCGTATTCAAAACCTCCAGCATCTGACCCAGCAGATGATCCTGGTAGGCCACTTCGGCATCATACATATCGGATAAGGTATGAGATTCAACGTCCGAAAAAGGCTCAACCAAAGGGATCAGCCACTGCCAGGCTTTCCGGTTGAATCCGCCCATGAAATACTGGGCTTCGGGAGTTTCATGGAAATAAGGCACAAACTTCCGAACGTACTCATCCGGGGGCGAATAGGGCAAATGCGTTTCCATCAGGTTCAGGAACACAAAATTACCGCCTTTGTGTTCCTCGCCAATTTCCCGCACAAAAGAAGTGCTCTCACGAATCGAACGGGCTGTCATTCCCTTGAAATTACCCGCCCGAGTCCAAATTGGGACAAAGAGCGGCCTCAACGCAGCCAGGAAAAACTCATTGGGCTGGGCAAAGGCATTTTGGATAGGATAGGAGAGTTTACGCAGGACCTGTGTGTATTTACTCCAGAGGTTACGAAACGGTTTCCATAAATCGTTAATTTCTTTTTGCGGGGTGGATGGTACCACACCACAATAGTTATAAAATTGGTCAAAGCCACGGGTAAAGCCATTTTGCAGCACACCTACCAGCGGATTATTGCAAAAGCCGGTGGTCCTGATCCCCTGCTCCGAAAGCCTGCTGGCCAGGGTCTGAAACTCTTTCGGCAGCGCATCATCCGCCTGGACGGTCCCATGCACAGCCGGTGCTTCACCGCTGAATATCGACGCATGCGAAGGTATCGTCCACTGCCCGGGAGCAACTGCCCTTTTGAAAAACAGACTTTCCCCCGCCAGAGCATCCAGGTTTGGCGTTGTGGGCCGGCCGTAGCCATAAGCCCCAATTCGGTCAAACCGGTGAGTATCTAAAACCACTAAAACAACATTTTTATTCGTTTGCAGTGACATAAGACCTTTCAAACCAGGAAGCTAGTTGGACTTCTCTCGATAAAGTTGAGGGTCCACAACCTTGGTCATGGCGGCAGGATCCACTTTGTGATCCAGAAAATCAGCGACCCGTCGAAATTGGGTCAGCGGATCCGACAAAATATCATTATAACTGACATACAGGGTTTGAAAATCCTTGCGTTCACTCAACCACTGATTCATCTGTGTTAAATGTTCAGTAAATGACTGATAGATCTGATCTTCATCCTTTTCATAGCCAAGGTCCTTACCATTGCGGACCATCATCCGCTGTTGGGAAGCCATGATCTCTCCGAGGTCTCGCTCCATAAAAATCACTCGATAAGTGTATTCCGCTGGCAGGAATTCAAGCAAAGCTGAGATGATTTTCACGGCTTTACCCGGTGCGGCCGCCACCCAGGCGGTATCCCCTTTGGGCATCTTCTTGACCCGTTCAAATTCATAATACCCTTTGGGATTGTTAGCATCCGCTTCCCGGATTTCATCGACCACCAAAGGCATCCCACCCGTTTTTAAGGCAGACATCATCATAGATGTCCCCGAGCGGGGCAATCCTGATACGACGGTAATAAATTCCTGCTTAGAAAAGAGTTTTTTCAGTTGAGAACGAAGTGACGTCATTAAACCTAAATTCTATAAATGTCTATGGTTGCCCAGACCAAATCCGCTGAGGTATTGGAATGACCAATGCGGCACGCCATCCTGGGCCGGAACCTCACCAGCATGGAAGACCAAAACCTTGGTGGTCGCATTCAGCTTGCCAAAGTTTTTAAAATCCTTGGTGGCAGGGACAACGTTTCGCCAGGTGCCGGTGTTGATGTAATAATGTTCATCACCCTGCCGGGCAGATAACAATGATACTTCAGGGATATGCGTATGTCCACCAATAACACATTTACATCCGGTTTCAGGGTTCTGGATCAATGCTTCGCGTTTGGCCCATTTCGCCTGAGAATTGAGTTTGATCTTTTTAGACACCTGTTTCATTAGTTGCTTGACCGTCCAATAAGGGATCCCATTTTTCAGAATATCCGCATTCAGCACCCCTTCCAGCAACAAACGCTGGCTTTTTTTAATTGATGCCGTCTCATCGATTTCCTTGTAAACTCTTTCGATTTTCGAAAGAGAATTGATAGTTTGGGTGAAACAGGGCTGCATGAATTCCCAGGTTTGTTTCTTTGGGACGCCTGGCGTGGAAAAGAGATAGGAAAGCAGCGCGGAGGCTGGCCGCACGTCATCAAACGCCATCAAGCGCTGGTAGAGCGCCATCAAAATAGGATTGCTGAGAATCCTGTCCACCCCATAATGCTTCACAAAATAGAAAGGCAGCGCCGCGCCAAACTCGATTGTAACGACATCGCCCAGCGGTGCGTTGCCATAAACTTCCTTGGGGAAATCCGTCGGGATAACCTCCATAGCATGTGTGTCAAGCGAGAAATTCATAGGGTCATATTCGTGGCCATGGCGCACCAGGCAGAAGGATTTTCCATTGCCATCCCGATAAATATATTGGTGATCGAATGGCACCTCGCCACCGCCCAGGCCCAAAAGTGACCTGGCCTTCCGGCGCAGGGCGGGCGTGGCATTCAAAAGCCGGTCATGGTTGCCCAGGATATAGTGAACCTGGACATCCACATCAATCCGCTCCTCAATCGTGCGGAACAGGAGCAGGGTTTCCTTGACCTTATCCTCTTCCGCAATGGCATCCAGAATCTGCAGCGTTTTTGTTTCCAAAGCGGAGCCCGGCTCAACCTCGCGGTTATCCACATAGGGTCGGTGTGGTCCATCAAACCACAATGCTGACCGGTTTATCTCAAAGATATCACCCGCCAACACAAAATCCACATGGGGAATCTGATTGGAAACGGCGATCTGGTTGATCTCGTTCAGATAGGATCGATAAATTTCAGGGAGCAGGTTCTTATTAAAAGTCAGGTCCCCAATCCGGGTGGATTGGGCTTCTGAAAAGTGTAAATCAGATAATACAACTAACATTCTATCTCCTATAGATTGAGTCACTCATCTCATTATCCCATTAATGCATTAACGGGCAAGTTAAGATCACCTAAAAAACAAGTAAACACCTCAATCAGCCTATTCCTGTGTGAGAAGATTGGGTAAATCCTGATTTCCAGCCTGTACTATTAAACAAAGCAACAACAAAATCAAAAAATCCAAATTAATCTTTGGATTTTCTACACAGGCTTAATCCTGGTTAAAAGATAAAAGCGACTATGAGTTGATTCTCATTGCCGCTTGTCTTTTTTCACTCCGGTGAAAATTATATAAAGAACTTCTGTTTCAGTCCATTGCCATCCCTTTCGCCCAATAAGGTTCGGGGGCGTACCTGTATGCAGATTTGATAGTCACCATCGGAAGACTTGAATAACCCCGATGGTGACATATCTCCACAATAGTGTTCTCTCTATCCAATAACTCCTCCGCCGAAGCCAGCGGTGGTAACCTGAATCCATGCAAACAGAAGCGCCATCAGGATCGCTCCCAGCCAGACGTTCCCGGTTTTCTTATTGAAGTATGTCAACACACATGCGGTCAGCACGTTGAACAAAGGCACCGGAATGAAGTAGATCAACGAAATCCCTGTCATAGCTCCAGGCATATTCCCATGCAATTGACTCCAGGCAGCGAGCAGTGGGCTATGACCTGCCCCTGCATAAAGTGGCACATAGTAGAGCAACAGGAAGAGCAATGCCCCACCAGCCAGGACCGCTGAGTTGATAGCCATCTCTTTGCCAAGGCTCATTGTTCCATCCTTTGGCCGTAAGAAGCCATAGAACAAGACTCCGAGGACCAAGAAGAAGGGCAGATACAGAACAAAGTAGTTAAGCAGATATGGGAAGGTTAAGCTGTTGAAGGGTCGTAAGATGTACGGAATCTGCAAGCCAGCCAGAGTTACCGGCAATCTGAACCAACCATAACAGTGGGCAACCAACACATATAAAGTGCCCATAATCAATAGTGCAGCGCTAAAACTCTTCAGTATCTTCGTTGGGCTGAAAGATAAGCCTGTATCAGCGAACTTGAAGGCAGTTTTCCGCATCGAGACCAGGTAGGACACAACCAAGATAACAACCGTGACAACTGCAACGAGGAGCATCCAACTTACATAATTATTCGCAAATTGGAATGGCATCATCGAGTTGAAGCCCATGTTTTTAAAGGGTGTACTTGAAACGCCTGCAATATAGAGCAGCGGTCCTGTCAGCGTAGTGATCACAACCCCTAACCAATAGCCCGCCCCTTTGAAACCGTTATATTCAGGAAGGGGTTTGACAACATCGGAGAAGTAATTCGATGTCACAATGTGTGTACCAGAGGTGAATATAAAGGCAATCAAAGCCAGGAAGCTGATTGACAGGAAAAATTTCTTCCATTGGAAAATCGTGTTATAGGCATCCAGATTGGTTTTTGGATTGAGCGTGCGCATCATCCAATCAACCGTATTGCCAATGCTGATTTTCGCTTCTGTCGTTTGGGGATGGTTCAGATTAGGCGCATAGATAAGGCGAGCTGTCCCGGCATCAATATCGCCATATACAACATCCGGTTCAGCCCTGGAGACATCCAATCCATATAGCAGAGTCTCGGTCCAGAAAGGATTGTCAAAATAGGTATCGCCTGTATAATTGGCATCCTGCGTTTCGTCAGCTAAACCGCATTCTGAACCAATATTCTTGTAGGTCACCACAAGTTCTGCTGGTTTAAAGGTGTAAATCCCCATATAGAACATGGACTTATACCAGTCCGGCTGAGCAGATGCGATTGACTCAATCGTCATCATACCAAAGGACATCCCAACCAAACCTACGTTTTCGGTGTCCACATAGTTCAAACCGCGGACATACCCTACAGCGTCAACCCCGACATTGCTTGAGGTATATTCGGAGAAAGCACTGCCGCTGCTATCTACTGCCAACGCAACCATGCCGTGGCGTGCCAGCTCAATCGCTGTATTGACCATAAAATCCTTAATCCCAGTACCACCGTAAAAAAGTACCACAGCGGGGACTGGATTATCAGCCGTCGCAGTCTTGGGTTTAAGCAGAAAAGCGCTGACAATATTGTCTTCGCTTCCCATGATCGAAACCTCTGAGAATGTGACCTTTCCGCCGCTTCTTGCAACAGAATTTGCAAACACAACCCCAAAGAACATGACGAAAAGCAAGATCACCGATATTAATACCAGAGGTACCTTGCCATTAAAGATCTTTTTCATTTTTTCCTTTCCTCCCGAAATTGACATCTTGGTTGTTTCAGGTATTTCTCTAGAGAATATCCTGAACCAATTCACCACAACTTGGCGATAATCAGATTTGCCTGATTATTGCCGTTTTTCTACACCTGAAATCCTCACAAAACTGTAAATACTGTTCGCCTTAATACCTCCTTTCTATTTAATTGTTTCACAACGAGTAAATAACGTCTTGATCTTTTGATACACCGGTAAGCACATTAATAAAATGAAATATTTTCTCATATATTACGATTTAATTAATTGTATAGTCAAATTATTACCAAGTCAATTAACCTGCACAAATTTTCTAATTACTCCCAAAAAGCCTGTAGAAAACCTGCTCATCTGTAGCAGGAATTTGAAATTTGTTGCATTTCCATATATTTTCCCCAATAAAAAATATGCGGCTATGAATATGTATTCATAACCGCTACTTCCTTATTCTAAAGTTCTAACCTATCTTCAGTTAGAATTCAAAACGCTTTCAAATCCCCTGATGATCTGGGGGATATCCTCATCCTTAATCCAGTAATGACATAGCAAGCGAAAATGCCGCGGGCCGGTGACGCCCACCAGGATGCCTTTTTCCTTCAAGGCCTGGGCGCAATCCGCCGCAGCGATCCCTTTTGCCGGGTCCAGTTCAATATAGACCATGTTGGTATTCGGGGAGCCCTTATCCAGCCGGATTCCCTCCACCTGGGCCAGCCCTTCCGCCAGTTCACGGGCGTGGGCATGATCCTCGGCCAGCCGGTCCACCATTTCATCCAGCGCAACGATTCCAGCCGCGGCCAAAATGCCGGCTTGACGCATCCCGCCGCCTAACTGCTTACGGATGCGGACTGCTTCTGCAATGAAATCCTTTGAACCGCAAAGCACAGATCCCACCGGCGCACATAGTCCTTTGCTGAGACAAAACGTGACCGAATCGACCATATCTACCAGGTCCAAAGCGGGAACGCCCTGGTCCACTGCGGCGTTAAAAATCCGCGCCCCGTCCAGATGAACGGCCAGTCCATTCTCCCGCGCCACGGATGCCGCCTCGAGCATATAGTCCCGCGAAATCGACAGACCGCCGCATTTATTCTGAGTATTCTCTAAAATCAGCAGCTTTGAACGCGGGAAATGCGGATCATCTCCCCTGACGGCATGCCGGATATCTTCAATCAGCAGCGTGCCATCCGGCTGGTTGGGAATGGTGTGCGGATGCACACCACCCAGGGCCGCCGTGCCGCCGCCTTCATACACAAAAGTATGGGCGCAATCGCCCATGATCGCCTCATCCCCCCGGCAGCATTGGACCAATACCGCAATCAGGTTGCCCATCGTGCCGGAAGCCACAAAGAGAGCGGCTTCCTTCCCCAATCGTTCCGCTGCCATAGCCTGCAAACGGTTCACCGTGGGGTCTTCCCCATAAACATCATCCCCAACCACAGCCGTCGCCATCGCCTGGCGCATCTTCTCTGTGGGCTGGGTAACCGTATCTGAACGGAGATCAATCCATTTCATAACGGCTTCCTCTCACTATTATGTAAGTTATCCAGGACCGCCTGTAATTCAAAAGGCAGCGGGGCTTCAAAAGTCTGTCTGCTGCGGTTACCCGGCAATCGGATGGAAAGCATTCGGGCATGTAAAAAGAACCGGTCCAGTTCGACACTGGGTTTACGATGCCCGTAAAGCGAATCCCCAACCACGGGTGTACCGAGGTAGCTGAGATGGACCCTGAGCTGATGCGTGCGCCCGGTGATCGGGTGCGCTTCCAGATAGGTATGGTTTTCAAAGTTCTCTAAGGTGAAATATTCCGTGACGGAAGCCTTACCCTGCCCTCTCAGGCCAACGGCCATCCGGGTGCGGATGTTCGGATCCCGGATGATCGGGGCTTCAATCCGGCCGGTCGGCGTGGGCGGCTGCCCATCCACCAGGGCCAGATAGGCCTTATCCATATCGCGCTCCTTGAACTCCTTCACCAACCACTTATAGGCCTTTTGGGTCTTGGCAAAGATCAATACGCCGGAGGTTTCTTTATCCAGGCGGTGGACCACCCCCGGCCGGTCCGGCTCACCCACCGAACGGATCGGCGGGTAATAGGCCAGCATGGCATTGACCACCGTGCCGGACTGATTACCAGCACCCGGATGGACCACCATCCCCGAGGGTTTGTTGATCACAACCACCTGATCATCTTCAAAGAGGATATCCAATGGAATATCTTCCGGCACCAGGCCGTCTGAATCATCTACAGGCACGTCAATTCTAACGAGACTGCCCGCTTTGGCCTTCGCCCCGGCCTTCTCCACCAGGATGCCATCCAGGGTCACATTCCCGGTCTCAATCAGGTTTTTGATCTGGGAACGCGAAACTTCCGGCAGCTGCTCTGCCAGAAATTTATCCACCCGGAGGTCTTCTCCGGAGGGAATTTCAAATTGATATTCTTGGACGCTCATAATGGTTTATCGGGTGTTTCAGACCCCTGAACAGGCTCCATGGGCTGACTTTCGTCCGCTTTTTGGGCCTTGCGTTCCTCGAGCCAGAGGGAGAGGATCAGCAAACCTGTCCCAACCGTGATACACGAATCGGCTATATTGAACACGGCGAAGGTGCTTACCGAAATGAAATCGGTGACCGGACCAAAAGCTATCCTGTCAATCAGGTTACCCAAAGCGCCGGCCATCTGCATGGATAAGGCCACACGGGTCAGCTTCTCATCCTGGGGTACATTCGGGAAATAGACAATGACAAATATGGAAACTGCCACCGCCATGATCGCGAAAATCGTACCGCCATTCTGGAACAAGCCAAAAGCCGCCCCGGTGTTATGCCAATAAACGAACTTTAGGACCGGCCGCAGCCATTCCCAGGGCATCCAGACCGTCCCATAGGGGATGTTAGCTCTGACAAGGGCCTTGGTCACCTGATCCAAAACCAGGACGACCGGCACAATTGTCAGCAAAATCCAATATTGTTTTAACGTTTTCTTCAAACGGAACTCCCTTATGACTTCTTTTCCAGGCTGATCCGAACCGTCTCGCCGTCGAATTCATCCTGGGTGAATGGCAGCCCCTCCGGGTTGACACCCACAGTCAGGTCCGCCGCCAGCGTTTCTTCCTTGATGTAATCTTCAAAAGCCCGAATAGCTGTAACCAGCCGTTCGGATGCCGTATAGTATAAATGAATCCGGTCGGCGATATCAAGATCAGCATCTTTCCGCAATGATTGTACCCGACGGACAAACTCACGCACCAGCCCCTCATTCACCAGCTCCGGTGTCATCTCCGTCACCAGCGCGGCCAGATATGCACCTTCGGAGGCCACTGCGAAACCGGCTTTAGATTCAGCGCGGACTTCAACCTCATCCGCCGTGATCTCATAAGTCTCGCCATCCACCTCAACCGACAAGCTCTCCCCTTCCAGCAACTGCCGGGCGGACTGATCCGCCGGCAAAGCCAACAAGGCCTTGCGCACCTTGGGGAAATCCGCTTTGAAGCGCTGTCCCAGTTGCTTGGGCAGCGGGTTCAGGCTGAAGCTGACTGCCTCACTGGCGGAACCCAGCAGGCTGACGGCTTTGACGTTCAATTCATCTTCCAGCAGTTCGGCATAATCCTTGACAACGCTTTGATCGTCCAGGTTCCCAACCACGAACTCCGCCATCGCCAGCGGCTGACGCACTTTGAGGTTCTGCGAGTTACGGGCGGCATGTCCCAGCGAGGCTAGCTTCATCACAGTGGTCATATCACGATTCAGCTTCTCATCAATCAGCTCAGGATCAAAGGAAGGCCATTCCGCCAAATGCACCGAGATTGGCGCATCCGGTTCCATCTTGCGGACCAGGTTCTTGTACATCTGATCGGCCATAAAGGGCATCGTGGGGGCTAACAGATAAGACAATGTCTTCAGCGCTTCGTAGAGCGTGGCATAGGCCGCCGCTTTATCCGAATCCGATTCGGTCTTCCAATAGCGCCGGCGGGATCGCCGCAGGTACCAGTTGGAGAGCTGATCCACAAATTTCTCAATCGGCCGGGTTGCACCCAGCACGTCATATTCCTCAAATGCCACAGTCACATCCCGAACCAGCGTGTTCAGTGAGGAAAGTAGCCACTTATCCAGGTCGCTGAACACCGGTTTGACCTCGCTGTCAGGTGTCCAGTGGTCCAGGTTGGCGTAAGTCACGAAGAAGGAATAGGTATTCCAGAGTGTTAATGTGAAATTGCGCACCACCTCACCCACCAAATCCGGCGAGAAACGCCGTTCCTGCCCGGGAGGGCTGGCCGTGTAGAGATACCAGCGCAGGGCGTCCGCGCCGTGCTCCTTGAGCACATCCCAGGGCTCCACCACATTCCCTTTGGACTTGGACATCTTCTGCCCGTCCTTATCGAGGATCAACCCGAGGCAGATCACGTTCTTGAAGCTGTTGCTGTCAAAGACCAGGGTGCTGATCGCATGCAGGGTATAGAACCAACCACGGGTCTGATCGACGGCTTCGCAAATGAAGTCACCGGGGAACTGCTCCTTGAAAGTCTCAACATTCTCAAAGGGGTAATGCCATTGGGCCACGGGCATTGAGCCGGAGTCGAACCAGACATCAATCAGCTCCACCACGCGGTTCATCTTGCCATGACATTCCGGACACTCAAAGTGGACGTTATCCACATAGGGCCGGTGCAAATCCAGGTCACTCAGGTCTCTGCCGGCGCGCTCACTCAGCTCCTCCACCGAACCGATGCATTCCTGGTGGTGGCAGCTCTCGCATTCCCAAACGGGCAGCGGCGTGCCCCAATAGCGTTCACGCCCCAACGCCCAGTCGATGTTATTCTCCAGCCAGTTGCCAAAACGACCATCTTTGATGTACTCCGGGTACCAGTTGATATTCTGGTTCAGAGCCACCAGGCGGTCCTTCACCTCGCTGGTGCGAATATACCAGGTGGGCCGGGCATAGTAAAGCAACGGCGTCTTGCAGCGCCAGCAGAAGGGATAGGTATGTTCCATGGTACCGATGCGGAACATCAACCCGCGCTGGTCGAGGTCCTCCACGATCAGCGGGTCGGCGTCCTTGACCCACATCCCCGCCCAGGGGCTGATCTCATTGATGAAGCGGCCCTCATCGTTGACCGTCATCAGGATCGGCAGGTCATTATCCACCGACATCTGCATGTCGTCCGCCCCAAAAGCCGGGGCGATATGTACCAGGCCGGTGCCGTCCTCGGTGGTGACGAAATCCGCCAGCACGATATAGTGGGCGTCCTTCTCCACCGGCAGGAAGGTGAACAGCGGCCGGTATTGCCAGCCGCGGAGCTGCTTGCCCTTATAGGTCTTCACGACCTCATAGGGTGCATCGCCCATCACCTTTTCCAGCAGCAGTTTGGCCAGGACCAGATATTCCTCGTCATCGCCCTCACCATATTTGATCTTGACATATTCAATATCCGGGTGGGCAGCCACAGCCACGTTGCCGGGCAGCGTCCAGGGTGTGGTCGTCCAGACCAATAAGGAGGTGTTCTCCTGATCGACCAGCGGCATCCGCACAAAGAGCGAGGGATCGGTCGCCTGGTCATAGCCCTGCGCCACCTCATGATCGGAGAGCGGCGTCCCGCAGCGCGGGCAATAGGGCACAACCTTGAAGCCCTGATAAAGCAGGCCCTTATCCCAGATGGATTTCAGCAGCCACCAGACCGATTCGATGTAGGAATTCTTATAAGTGATGTAGGCCGTCTCCAGGTCGACCCAGTAACCAATCCGGTCCGTGAGTTTTTCCCAATCCTGGATATAGGTGAACACCGAATCGCGGCACAGCTCATTGAACTTGGCAATGCCGTAATCTTCAATTTCCTGTTTGTTGGTGAAGCCCAGGCGCTTTTCCACCTCGATCTCCACCGGCAGGCCGTGGGTATCCCACCCACCACGGCGTGAGACATGGTAGCCGTTCATGCTCTTATAGCGCGGGAACATATCCTTGAACACCCGCGCCAAAACATGGTGCACACCCGGTTTGCCATTGGCCGTCGGGGGGCCTTCAAAGAAGACATATTCCGGGCCGCCCTCGCGGCTGGTCATGGACTGGTGGAAGACATCGTTTTGCTTCCAGAAGCGCAGGATTTCCTCTTCCAACAAATTGATATTCAATCTCGATGAGACAGGTTCGAACATGAAGCCTCCGATAAAGGTAATTTAAAAACAAAACTCATCCCAATCAGGGACGAGTTGTAAGCCCGCGGTACCACCCTGGTTTCCACGCTTTCGTGGACACCTCAATCGGTTACGTCGCCCCTTGGGGCAGCCAAACCGCACTTTGATAACAGAGGGTGACTCTGGCGCACCTACTTGCCTGATAAGGCGTTCAGCTTGCCGCTCCGGAAGGATTTTCCTCGCTCATGGCTTCCCGGCTCTCACCTGCCCCGGGATCGCTGCCAGCCAGCGGAGGGCGTACTCGTTTCCATCATCGCGTTGGGTCGCAATTTCTAACCCCTAAATTATGCCACAAGCAGGTGGAAGGGTCAATGATGGGGAGTATCAACGAATCCACAGTCATTCAATTTTAATTAAGCCTAGTTTTTTATAATAATAACGGCATATCTGAATATTTGTTATACTTACACTTAAAACTGAAAGTCATTATTACGGATAACAAATTTTTCACTTTCTATTCAGGAGTAATTCGATGACACCCAACCCCGCTCCAACAGAAGTTGATGCTTATATCTATATAAAAGAAAGACTCAATGAAATTGGTTGGGATATTCGGAACCCAGAATTAATTAGTGAAGGACAAGTATATACACAAAATGAGTGTCTTTCTAATCCCGAAATAAAACGTTATTTAAATTTAGACAAACCAGAAAATATCGTAAAAATCTCTGAAGATACCCTCTGGATAATAGAAGCGAAATCCAAACAATCTATGATGGATCGCGCATTGTCTGATCTAGATAGTTATGCAAGAAAAATTAACCGAAGTAAACGATTCAAAGCAAAATTTCTTTCAGGTGTTGCAGGAAACAATTCTGAATCATTTATGGTCAAGACATTTTATTACAAAGACGGAGGATATAAACCTGTAAAAATCAATGGTGTTGAAGCAACTGCCTTGTTATCTCCTGAACAGACAAGGATAATCTTAGAATCAGACAATCCTAATATAGAAAATGCTGAATTCGATCTAAAACTATTTTTGTCCAAGGCAAATAAAATTAATGAAATATTACACTTAGGAGCAATTAATCCTCATCAAAGGGCAAGTGTTATGGCTGCCTTGCTATTAACTACTCTAAATGATAGCAGACCCGACTTGAGTAGCTCGCCAAGTGTATTGGTTCGTGATATCAATTCACGAGTTGAGAATATATTAACCGAACAAGGAAAAGGGGAATTTATTAATCGGATTAAAATCCAAATGCCAACAACTGCAGATAATCACCAAAAAATGAAAAAAGCTTTGGTGGATACACTTCAGGAATTATATGATTTAAACATAAGATCCGCAATGAAATCAGGCGATGATTGGTTAGGTGCATTCTACGAAGTGTTCTTAAAATATGCGAGTTGGGCTCAAGATTTAGGTATCGTATTAACACCCCGACACATCACAAAGTATGCAGCAGAAATTATGGATATTAACCATTCAGATATTCTCTATGATCCAACTTGTGGGACTGGAGGATTTCTCGTGGCAGGATTCGATCATGTTAAACAATCCGCCAACGAAGAGCAGCTAAACAGATTCAAACAATATTCAATATTCGGAGTCGAACAGGACGATCATATTGCTGCGTTAGCTGTTGTTAATATGATATTCCGGGGAGATGGAAAAAACAACATAAAAGATGGGAATTGTTTTGCAAATTTTTTAGATTCGCAAACAATTAATCAAGTAAATTCAGCCAGATTTTCAAATTCACAATCGATAAATCCACCAGTTACAAAAGTAATGATGAACCCTCCCTTTTCATTAAAACGGAGCGATGAAAAAGAATATAAATTTATAGATTATGCATTAAAACAAATGGAACATGGAGGGCTTCTCTTCGCCATACTCCCCTATCCAGCACTTGTAAAACCTGGAAGTTATTTGACATGGAGAAGAACATTATTGGAAAGTAATTCAATATTAAGTGTAGTGACATTTCCAATAGATTTGTTCTATCCAGTTGGTGTGACCACTGCTGGTATTTTTATAAGAAAAGGAATCCCTCAACCAAGTAGCCAAAAAGTCCTTTGGATTAGAGCTCTTCATGATGGACTTGTAAAAAGTAAAAAGAAAAGGCTTCCCAACCCCAATGAACCAGATGATCTTCGTGATACAAAAGACATTCTCAAAGCTTTTATTACCAACACAAACTATCCGGTTTCGACCATACCGAAATTACAACAAGCAAAACCAATTGATTTTAATGATTCTCTCCTAGAATTAGTACCTGAAAATTATCTTGATCAACCCATGCCATCAACTCAAGAAATTCAATCAGGAATGGATAAATTAATAAGGGACGCGGTGGCATATCTAATACAAAGTGGACTTGATAAATGAAAATTGATAATTTAATTTCATTGGAAGAAATTTTCAATATCACTTCTGGAACGTATCATGCGATTAATGAACTCGATCCTGGCAATTTTCCTTTAATTTCATGTGGAAATTTAAATAATGGTGTAGTTGGCCTTTTCGATATTCCAGAAGAAAACTTGTTTCGTAATTCATTGACAGTAGCGTATAATGGACAACCTCTAACCACAAAATATCACCCTTATATATTTGGGACTAAAGATGATGTAGCAATATTAGTCCCGAAGTATGAACTTTTTGAAATTACACTTTTATTTATTGCATCTCAATTAAATCAGCTCCAATGGAAATTTAATTATGGAAGAAAATGTTATCGCGAAAAGATGAAAACTGTTCAGATCAATATTCCTATTAAATCTATAAATGGACAAAAATTCATAGATCAGGATATTATTCTAAAGAAATTTACTGGCAGTATTTTAAATTCGCTACCGAAATCTAATAATACGCCAAAAATAAAAATCCAAGATCCTATTTGGGAGAAATTTAATGTAACTGAATTATTCACTATATCTAGGGGAGATTTTCATTCTCTCCAAGATCTTGATCCTGGCGATACACCCACAGTTTCTAGAATAAGTTCAAACCAAGGCGTTGTTGGACATCATCAACCTCCATATGAAGCCAAG
>Ga0272443_10001618_pt1 | contig 31886 bp, 25 predicted proteins | sample SSMAcet12_FD_193581 | JGI IMG/M metagenome (GOLD analysis project Ga0272443, IMG submission 193581) | Marine sediment archaeal communities from Little Sippewissett salt marsh, Falmouth, MA, United States - SSM-Acet-12 | ecosystem: Environmental > Aquatic > Marine > Wetlands > Sediment ... | reverse complement strand
ACGCCACAGCCGAATATTGGAACACCCGGGATGAATTTGTCGTGGAATTTTTTTTCGATGAAGAGGGGTGGGTCCTGAAGGATGCCCAGGTCTATCTCGGACCCACGGACATTGTGCCGCCCACCATGAAAAACGGGAAGCCTGACTTCAGGGAGTTCACCTATCATAGGGAATTCGACCCTTTCGAGGCTTCCACGACGATCCGCTGCAGCCTCCCCGAATCTGGCTTCCGCTGGGGGCCGAGGCGGGAACGTATCGTGGCCATCCACATGGATCTGGTCAGGGTTCAGACAAGCAGTAGATACGTGGGGGAAAAGGATGCTCTAAAAAGAAATAGATACTACGATGGGTACAATGATGCCTGGGCCCTGCCTTTGTACGTGGATGAGGATGGTTACGAAGAACTGGGTGAATATTTCACCTGGCCCCGTTCAAATTATGCCGGGTATTTCACGACCGGGTTCGTTCACCCACGGAGGGGACATTTCATCGACTCCCCCGTGGAAGGTCTGGCCTATGAGACGTCCACGAACCGGGGCAAAACCGACGAAGGCGGCGGCTTTGACTATTTCCCCGGGGAAGGAGTTTTGCTGAATGTCGGAGGGGTGGTGTTGGGCGAAGCTTTGGCCGACCACAAGATATCGCCCCTGGACATCTTCCAGAGCAGCGATACGGATGACCCGGAGGTCATCAACATGGCCCGGCTCCTTCAGAGCCTGGACGTGGATGCCAGCCCCGAAGACGGAATCATCATCAGCCCGGAAACCGGGAGCTGCCTGGAGCAGGCGGTCCAGGGGTTGAGCTGGCCGTATCTCGATTTTTACGATGATGGACAGATCGAGAACGTGATCGAGGCGACCATCGCATGTTCACCCGATTACCTGGTGGAAGTTTCCGCAGCGGATGCCAAGGCCAATCTGGACAAGACTCTCGACAGCAACATGTTCCGCAAGAACATCTCCCGGACTCCGGAGCTGACCAGCTCCAAGTCCAAGCTCAACATCATGGGCGTATGGTTTCCGGCCTTGAGGGCCAACGGCGAACCAACTGAAATTGAGTACTACGATGAAGACGGCAACCTGATCCGGACGGAGACCGAAGCCAAACCCATAGTCGCCGTATACACAGACGCAGTGCCGGAAACCGGCTGCGAGGACATCTTCGCCGCTATTTCCCGCGACGACGGCAACACCTTCAAGCGCAAGAATCTCTCTCGCGCGGCCGACAAGTCATCCTTTTCTCTGGCCAACGGTTTTCCCTACTGTGGCCACGCGAAAAAGCCGGTTTTCCAGGTCAAGGGCAACAACATCCTTGTGGCCTGGACCAGCAAGTACGCTAACGGTGGCAAGCCGCTCTACGCCGTCAGCCTCGAGGATGAGTACACTACGGACGACAATTATTACACCGAGGACATCTGGGGCGTGGCTGGCCCCCAGCGCAGCCACGACTACACGGAAGACGGATTCCCGGAGGTGGGGGAGGTGCCCTACAGCGCGGTCTGGGTGGCCAGGGGAACCATCGTCACCCAGGCTATGATCAACAGCGGCGGTTTCTGGGCACAGTATCCGGTGGGCGAGATCGTCTGGTTCAAGCCCGAGCGGCTCACCTCGGCACGCCGCGATGCCAACCAGGTTTTCATGGGTGCGGCCGACGGCGCCGGTTTTGCCATCGCCTGGCAGGAGGACCCCGAGGGGCTGCGGCCCGGAAGCGCGCTGGGTCCCGGACCGGGCTGGGGCGGCGCCACCACCAACCACAAGACCGACATCTGGTACAGCTACGTCACCATGGCGGATTTCAGCAGGGTGGACACCGATTTCGTCTCAGGCGGCGATCCCCAGCATGAAGATCCGGATATCATCGGGCGCCCCAAGGCCCTGGTGCCTATGTCCCTGCCGGTCCGGCTGTCCGACAATGACGTGGTCAACAGCGACAACATCATGGCCACCACGTCGGATTTCTCAACCTGGACCACGGTCACCAACCCGAACACGGACGGGGACGGCGACGGAACCCACGCCTACGGCTGGGCGATCGACGGCCTGTGCGAGGGCTGGTACGAGAAGGTCAACGAACAGGGAGAGACCAAGCAGGTCTGCATTACCACCGACAACCGTCTTTTAGACGGCGACACCGGGGCATCCCGCCCCAACCTGTTCCTGCAGACCTACACCAAGCCGGACGGGACCAAGAGCGCCTGGGCCATCCTGGCCTACGAGGAGACCAAGGGCATGGGAGGCGGCGCGCCGGACCATGAGCCGGAGGGCGGTCCCTACGGCGATGACTACGCGGCAGAATCGGGCAAGAACGCCATCTACCACAGCTTCGACTTTAAGAATCCCGACCTGGTGAGCGCCGGCAATATCATCAACCTGGCCGAAAAGGAAGTGGACGCCGACGGCAACGTCATTGGCGACATCTCTTACGTCAAGGACGAAGAGGGCAATTTGATCCTCGACTATCTGGGTCAACCGCAGATCGCCTACGAGAACGCCCGTCGGCCGCGGTTCATCATGCAGGGCAAGAGCGCCGCAGGAGCGTCAAAGACTGTCATGCTGGTTCTCTACAAGGAAGGCCTGGAGGGCATGGGACGCCCGTCGGACATCATGCTGAGGCGCGTTGTTTCCACGACCCCTGGCAACCCGTATGCCTTCACGAACTTTGTGTGTAATGCGACCGAATGGGCTGACAACGGGGTGGAGGTCTGCGTGGACGGTGCCCAGAACGTGAGCAGCGTCACCCCCACCGTTACCACCGACTCCATGGGCGACCCGCAATCGGAAGACCCCTACGGGGCCGTCAAGGTGGTGGAATGGGCGCAGACGGTTGAGAACTTGAGCGACCCGTCCTGGCTCAACCCCTACGACGACGCCCGCGCCCACCGGGGCGGCATCAACGGCGACTTCGTGGTGATGGGCTACTCCTATACTCCCAACTGGGCCGCGGCCCGCAACGGCAACGACAAATACGACTTCCTCGTGCGCCGATCCTTCGACGGCGGCCAGACCTGGACCACCGATCCGGCCGGCAGCGGGGTTGAGCACTGCAAGACCTGGACGGATCCCGAGACCAAGGAAAAGAAGGAAGTATGTACTTTCTATTCAGCCGGTGAGTTCGAAGAGGCCCGCAATCTCTCCCAGCTCCCCAACAACAAGGAGAGCGTCATCGAGCCCCGCATCGTCAAAGCACCGGGGACCATTAAAGTGGGAGGTGTCTGGACCGGCATCGCCGAGGACAAGCAGGATCCGAATTGCTTCTATGTCAGTTACGGTACCAGCACCAACCCGAAGAAGGATCCCGAAACCGGCGAACAGGAAGCACCGGTTCCCGCGGACCTGTACTACAGTTTCAGCACCGACCGGGGGGAAAGCTACGTGGAGGTTGCCTGGGACGTCAACCCGGACAGCGATGGGAACTTCGCCGGGGAAACGATCTACCGCTGGGATTACCTGGCCAAGGGCGATCCCGAGCAGGGCGAGGCACAGCTGCGCATGACACCGAACGGTGAGCGGTTCTACGCCACCTGGCTGGAGGAAGGCGAGGAAGGCAGCGATATCTGGTTCCGCCGCATCATGTCGCCGGAGTTCCCTGCCAATGTGGCGCAATAATTGACGGCAGCAATTAACTCACCACGCAAGTTTCAGGTGCGTTTTAAAAACAGCGATCCTTCTTGAGTGCGCCTGAACCCGGAACCGCCTTAAATGGTAAAAAAAGGGCTGCAGGAAATTCCTGCAGCCCTTTGTGTTTACTGGCGCGCGACGCGGGATTCGAACCCACGACCTTCGGCTCCGGAGGCCGACGCTCTATCCAGCTGAGCTAGTCGCGCAATTTTAAAAGGCCCCTGGGGGCCTTGAATAAACTTCCGCTATCACCGCCGTGCGGTTAAGTCAAGAGCTCCAAAAAAATGGGTCTCTGATCGGGTCTGTTCTACTTGCCCGCCAGCTTGCTCTGGACCGAAGCGATCTTGTCCTTGCCGGTGACGTCCTTGTCGCGCCTTTCGTCGATGACGATCCTGGTGGAAACGCGCTGGGCCCCTTCGGCAAAGGGAACGCTGTGCACTTTCCGGATCACCTCCAGGATTTCGTCAAGGGTGCCCTCGATGACGCTGCCCATGGGGGTCAGGGTGTGGTTCACACCTGATTCATTGAGGACTTTGGCGCAGGCGGCGACGTACTTGCTCAGGCTTGGACTGCCGGTGCCCAGAGGGGTAACGGTGATTTCCGCGATAACCATAATGGCGGATTTTACCTTATCAGGGGAAAAGGGGGAAGAGGGAAAGAAGGTCCAACGTCTAACGTCTAACGTCCAACGAGGACAACCATTCCCGGGACCTGACCTGTTTTCCCGGTTTCGAATCCTCAAAAGAAACCCGGCAGGAAGTGTTCCCTGCCGGGCTTCTTGTTAAAAAGGGGCACGGGCCCCCTTGTTTTTATTGTTCGTCGGTGTACTCGGCGTCCACAACGTCCTCGTCCGGCGGATTTTCCTGCTGGTCGGAGGGCTGCTGCGGTTCCCCCTGTTCACCGTCTCCAGCGGCGGACTGTGCGGCATAAAGGATCTCCGCGAGTTTGTTTGAAGCGGTGCCGATTTCCTCTACGGCCTTTTCCATCTCGGCCTTGTCGGAACCCTTCATGGCTTCCCGGCCCTTCTCGAGGGCCGCCTCGATGTTGGAGGCATCATCTTCGGACAACTTGTCCCGGTTTTCCTTCAGGTTCCGGTCAACCTCGTAGATGAGGGAATCGAGCCTGTTCCGGGTTTCCACGGTCTCCTTCTTTTTGCGGTCTTCGTCGCTGTGGGACTGGGCGTCATTAACCATCCGTTCGATCTCCTCGCCGGAGATCCCGCTGGAAGCCTCGATGCGGATGGATTGTTCCTTGCCCGTGGCCGTATCCTTTGCGGACACGTGGACGATGCCGTCGGCGTCGATGTTGAAAGTGACCTCGATCTTGGGAATGCCACGGCGTGCGGGCGGGAGCCCGATGAGGTGGAATTTCCCAAGGGTCCTGTTGTCGACGGCCATTTGCCTCTCGCCCTGGAGGACGTGGATCTCGACCTGGGTCTGGTTGTCCTCGGCGGTGGTGAAAGATTCGGATTTGCGGGTCGGGATCGTGGTGTTCCTCGCGATCAGTGTCGTCATGACGCCGCCTAACGTTTCGATCCCCATGGAAAGGGGGGTGACGTCCAGAAGGAGGACATCCTTGACCTCTCCGGCCAGGACGCCTGCCTGGACTGCGGCGCCGAGAGCCACGACCTCGTCGGGGTTGACCCCTTTGTGGGGTTCCTTGTCGAAGAGTTCCTGGACGCTCTTCTGAACGAGGGGGATCCGGGTTGATCCGCCCACCAGGATCACCTCATCCACATCCGCGGGCTTCAAACCGGCGTCCTTGAGAGCCTGCTTGCACGGCCCGACGGTCTTCTTGACGAGATCGCCGATCATCTGCTCGAATTTTGCCCTGCTGAGCTTGATGTTCATGTGCTTCGGACCGCTCTGATCGGCGGTGACGAAGGGAAGGTTGATATCGGTCTCCTGGGTCGAGGACAGTTCGATTTTGGCCTTCTCGGCGGCCTCCCTCAGTCTCTGCATGGCCATGGCGTCCCCGGACAGGTCGATGCCCTGGTCCTTCTTGAACTCGGTCACAAGGTACTCGATAATGAGCTGATCGATGTTGTCCCCGCCGAGATGAGTGTCCCCGTTGGTGCTCTTGACCTCGACGACGTTATCGCCGACTTCCAGGATGGAAATATCGAAGGTCCCGCCCCCGAAGTCGTAAACGGCGATCTTCTCGTCCTTCTTCTTGTCAAGGCCGTAGGCAAGGGCAGCCGCTGTGGGCTCGTTGACGATCCGGAGCACCTCGAGGCCGGCGATCTTGCCGGCATCCTTGGTGGCCTGCCTCTGGCTGTCGTTGAAATAGGCTGGAACGGTGATCACCGCCTGGGTGACCTTCTGCCCGAGATGGTCCTCTGCCGCCTTCTTCAGTTTTTGAAGGATCATGGCCGAGATCTCCGGGGGGGTATAATCCTTCCCCTCGATCTTGACGATGGCGTTGCCGGAGTTATCGCTGGCGATCTCGAAGGGGACGATCCGGATTTCCTCGGGGATCTCCTCCCGGCGCCTGCCCATGAACCGCTTGATGGAGTAGACGGTGTTCTTCGGGTTGGTGACAGCCTGGCGCTTGGCTACCTGGCCGACGAGACGATCCTTCTCCTTGGTAAAAGCGACCACGGATGGAGTCGTGCGCCCGCCTTCCTCGTTGGGGATGATCTTCGGGCTCCCTCCTTCCATGACCGCAACAGCGGAGTTGGTCGTCCCGAGATCGATCCCGATCACTTTTGACATTTTATATTCCTCCTTAACTCCTTATAAAATTTATAAAAAAAACCTTTTTCCCTTAACTTTTACAGGGTCGCAAAAAGTCCAGGCAGGACTTTTTTATCCACGGAAAGCGAAAAGTGTCATTTTCGCTTTCCTCACGAATCAATGACTTGCGACGCCGGTCATTGATTCGGGCGCCCCGCCCGGGGCGCGTTGACAGCTTTTTCGAACTCATCAACTTTGGTAAAAATAACCACGAACCAGGGTCTGTCAACGGCAAACGGGAACTGCAGTGCGCCAGCGCACCAGTGCCGTTGGGAATAAAGATTGAGAATTGAGGATTGAGAATTGAAAATTGAGAATTGAGGATCAGAGGTCTCTGCCAGGGCAGGTCCTATTCTCAATTCTAAATGCTCAATCCGGAATATGCGCCGTTACTTTTGGAATCTGGTCTCCGGACTGATTTTTCGTTGGACGTTGGACGTTGGACATTGGACGTTCTTTTCCCTTCCCCCTTGACGCGGGACAGGGATCGGCATTATTAACTGAAAGCACATGCGCGAGAAATTGTCTGATCCTACACCTGGCTTCGAGCCCCTCACGGTCCCACGCAGGGAACATCCCATTTCACGTTCCCTTATTGATCCCTACGCTCTCAAGATCCTTTACCGGCTCAACCGTCACGGCCACACGGCCTACCTCGTCGGGGGAGGCGTCCGCGACCTTCTCCTCGGCCGGCAGCCCAAGGACTTTGACATAAGCACCTCCGCCCACCCCCACGAGATAAAGGCGTTGTTCGGGAACTGCCGGCTCATTGGCCGGCGCTTCCGGCTGGCGCACATCTTTTTTCGGGGAGGGAAAACCATTGAGGTCTCCACATTCCGAACCATTTCAGAGTTCGGTGTGGAGGATGGCCCCCTGGTCTCCGACAATACCTTCGGCACCCCCTGGGAAGATGCCTTTCGCAGGGATTTCACCATCAACGCCCTTTTCTACAACATCACAGATTTTTCCGTTATCGACTATGTAGGGGGCCTCAAGGATCTCGAGGAAGGGATCGTCCGCTGCATCGGGGACCCGGCTGTCCGCTTCCGGGAAGACCCCATCCGCATCCTTCGGGGGGTTCGTTTCGCGTCCCTCCTCGGGTTCGATCTTGACGGGGAAAGCACCTGCCAGATCCAGACGTCAGGGGAGGAGATCTGGAAGGGGGCCATGCCCAGGATCCTGGAAGAGATCGTGAGGATGATGGCGAGAGGAACAGCCAGGAGTGCCTTTTTACTTCTGGAAAAACTGGGGCTATTAGAGACCCTTCTCCCCGAAGTCACCACCTACAACCAGCGGGAAGGGGCCGTTCCCTACCAGGACCTTCTCGGGCGTCTCGATGCCCGTTTCCTGGAAGGATCAGAACCTGAGCCGTGGCTTATCCTTTCCTGTCTCCTTTACCCTCTTTTTGATTCCTCGGTGAGATCTTCCGGTAAAACGGACCTCGTTCACCTGGCAAAGGAAGTGGTATCGGGACCCGCGAACCGTCTTCAGATTCCCCGGAAGATCCAGGACCGCGTTCGCCAGGTCTTCGCAGCCCAGGTCCGCCTTTTTAGCCTCGGCGCCGGACGATTTCGCACCGGAACCCTTCTTCGGAAATCCTACTTTAACGATGCCTTCAAACTTTTCGAGATCGTCGCGGCCGGCTCCTCGGAAGGCCAGGAACTTGTCTTACGCTGGAAGGAGCTCATGGATGGCTCGAAACAGCAGTCCCCCAAAAAGGGAAAACACCGCCGCAGGAAAAGGCGAGGAGGAAAAAACCCGACACCGCCACTGGCAGGATGACATCACCGTCATCCTCCACAGGACTTTAATCCCGGAAAATATCGGAGCCACAGTCCGGGTCATGGCGAACATGGGGTTTTCAAGGCTCATTCTCTCCGATCCAAAAACCTCGGATCTGGACACGGCCCGGAAAGTGGCTGTTTCGGCTGGCAAGATCATCGATCAGGTACAAATCACCTCTTCCCTGAAAGAGGCTGCGATCGCGTCGGGGGCAAGCTTCCTCATCGGGACGACGAGGAGGGACCGGAAGTATCGGGACACTCCTGATCTTAACTCGGCAGCTACAGAGATTTTAAGAATGGCGTCCTGTGGAGGCGTTGCCATCCTCTTCGGTCCCGAGGACCGGGGCCTGGAAAACCAGGAAGTTGCTCTTTGCCGGTTGACCGTCACGATACCCTCCCAGGGAGAGTTGGCCAGCTACAATCTGTCCCATGCCGCGGCCATCGTCCTCTACACCCTCATGACAGCATCCTTCCCCGTCCGTTCCACCTCTAAAAAGGCCGTGGCCGGTTTCTCGGACCTGGAAGGGATGTTCGGGCATGTGGAGGACCTCCTCGTTGAAACCGGTTTTATCGTTTCCGGGAACACCGACCACATGATGCAGGCGGTGAGGAAATTCATCCACCGGGCCGAGCCGACCGCGAGGGAGGTAAAAATGATCAGGGGAATCTGCAGGCAGATTCTCTGGCGGCTGGGGAAAAATGGTAGCTAAAGTCCGGATTCTAGGTTTCAGATTCCAGATTCCAGATTCCAAACTTCAGACTCCAGACACTTGTGGGAAAATGGAGACAGAACGCTGTCGCGGGGGTGCGAACACGCGTGGGATACCAGTGTTGGAGTGCACATGTGCACCGGTGCACCCGTGCACTAGGGCTCTTGTCCCCCTTTCACCATTTTCTGTGCTTTAATATCCCTATGCGCATCGAACACGTTGCCGTCTGGACCGGGGATATCGAGAGGCTCTGCTCCTTTTATGAGCGATGGTTCGGGGCTTTCGTGGGTCGTATCTATCTTAACGAGTCAAAGGGATTTTCCTCCTGTTTTCTCACTTTTTCCTCGGAGCGCGGCTTGAAATCATGAAATCGGAGGAGGTCCGGGCCCCAAGCAGGGAAAAACCCGGTCCCCTCCCAGGGTACGCTCATATCGCTTTTTCCACCGGATCAGAGAACGCCGTGGATGTCCTCACGGCCCGCATCCGGGATGGAGGACACACCGTGCTGGATGGGCCCCGCCGGACCGGCGACGGTTACTATGAAAGCGTTGTCCTCGACCCGGACGGAAACCGGGTGGAGATCACGGCTTGAAATCTTTTGTGCACAGGTGCACAGGTGCACAGGTGCACTGAAGTACCTCCGGGATTTTTTCCATGAAGGTCCTTTTCATCGGCGGAACAGGCATTATCTCTGCAGCCTGCGCAAGGGAAGCTGTCAGGCGCGGGATTGAGGTTCACCTCCTGAACCGGGGCCGTCACCCGGAGCGGACCCCCGAGGGTGCCACCTGGTTCAGGGCCGATATCAATGATGGGGAGCAGGTCCTTAAAACCATTGGAAAAAGGACCTATGACTGTGTGGTCGACTGGGTGGCTTTTACACCGGATCAGGCTCACAGGGACGTTGACCTTTTCACCTCCCGGACAGAACATTATATTTTCATAAGCTCCGCCTCCGTCTATCAGAAGCCGCCCGAACACTGGGTCATTTCCGAGGAAATGCCCGTAGGGAATCCCTTCTGGCGGTACGCCCGGGACAAGATCGCCTGCGAGAAGGTGCTCCTTGATGCCCACGATGCCGGGGATTTTCCGGTTACCATCGTCCGCCCCTCCCACACGTACTCCGACGGCTGGGTGCCCACTCCCATCGGTTCAAGGGATTTCACTATCGCCCAAAGGATGCTCGACGGACAGGCCGTCATCTCCCCCGGCGACGGTCAGGCTCTCTGGACCCTTACGCACAGTGAGGATTTCGCCCGGGGCTTTACGGATCTGATGGGCAACCCCGGCGCGGTCGGGGAGGTTTTTCACATCACCTCCGACGAGGCGAGGACGTGGGACGCCTTCTACCGGATCATAGGCGAGGCCCTCGGGGTCGAGCCCCTGATAACTCACATACCCTCTGGCTTCGTCAACAAGGTCAGCCCCATTCTGGGTCAGGGCCTGCTGGGGGACAAGGCTTACAGCATGGTCTTCGATAACTCCAGGATAAGGCGGCTCGTCCCCGGTTTTAAGGCCCTCATTCCTTTCCATGAGGGGATAAGAAGATCCCTCGCGTGGTTTAAAAAATCCGAGGACCGGAAGATGGTTGACCGGGAGAGAAACCGGGAGATCGAGAAAGTGCTGGAAGATTGGGGAAAAAGGATGGGGGAAAAGCGAATTGAGAATTGAGGATTGAAAATTGAGGATGGAGGTGCACAGGGGCACCCGCACGCTCTGCAGGTCCGCCGTGCAGTAGATTCTTGCACTCCTGCACTAATACACTTCTGCACTGCTTTTCCTCGTTGGACGTTAGACGTTGGACTTTGGACGCTCTTGAAGTGCAGGGATTAGGGGTGATTAGTGATGGGTGATTGGTTTTTCCCAGTTAAATGCCTCGTAATGACAAGCATCGTCATCGCGAGTTGAACCTGTGCGAAGCGATCCCGGAATTTGGCTCATGAGTTTGCTTCCCCCTTCGCCGAGGCTACGGCGGGACAAGTCGGCCGTGGAACACCTCTCAATTCTCAATCCTCAATCGAAGTCCAGAGACCAGAGTCCAGAGGGATGACCGGGGTCCAACGTCTAACGGGTAAGGTCAGTGGGAAGTGGCAGTTGGAAAGTGGCAGTTGGAAAGTGGAAGGGGGGAAGTGTAAAGGAAAGAGGGAATTTGTGCACCGGTGCACATGTGCACAAGTGCACTCTATTTCTCAATTCTCAATCCCTTATCCTTTCCCCCGTCTCGGGGTTGAAGAAGAACGCCCGGGACATGTCGATCACCAGCTTCATGTCCTTGCCGGGACTCTCGGCCCGGTCGGGGTGAACCCTGCAGGTGACTTCCCTCCCGTTGAGATTCACGAAAAGAAGGGTGTCGGCGCCCGTAGGCTCAACCACCTTGACGGGACACTGGATCTCGTGTGCCCTGGAATTGTCTTCAAGATCGGGGATGGAGTCCGAGATGAACTCCGGACGCAGCCCCATGAGGACCTCTCGTCCGACCCACTCTCCCAGGGGACCGGCCTCGGGAGGGACCGGGAGTGAAAAATCCCTTTCGTCCTCTGTTCGCAGCACCACCCCCTGTTCTCCTCCCATCTCCCTGACCTTGCAGGGGATGAAGTTCATGGCGGGAGAGCCGATGAAGCCCGCCACGAAACTGTTTACCGGGTCCCGGTAAACTCCGCGGGGGGTGTCGAACTGCTGGATGATCCCGTCTTTCATAATCGCGATCCGGTCGGCGAGAGTCATGGCTTCGACCTGGTCATGGGTCACGTAAACCGTGGTCACCCCGAGACGCTGGTGAAGGAGTTTGATCTCCGTGCGCATTTCCACTCTGAGTTTCGCGTCAAGGTTGCTCAGAGGTTCGTCAAAGAGAAAGATGGAAGGGTTGCGCGCGAGGGCGCGCCCCATGGCGACTCTCTGTCTCTGGCCGCCGGAAAGCTGGGAAGGCTTGCGGTTTAAAAGCTCCTGGATCTGAAGGATCCCCGAGACCTGTTTTACGATCCGGTCGATCTCTTCCCTGGGGACTTTCCGCATCTCCAGGCCGAAGGAGATGTTCTTGCGGACGTTCATGTTCGGATAAAGGGCATAGGTCTGGAACACCATTGCGATGTCCCGGTCTCTGGGGCTGACCCGGTTGACCACTTTACCGTCTATGTAGATGTTTCCGGAAGTGATTGTTTCCAGCCCCGCGATGAGGTTTAAAAGGGTCGATTTTCCGCACCCCGACGGGCCGACCAGAACAAGGAACTCACCGGCCTGGATCTCGAGGGAGATGTCCTTGAGCACCTTCACCTGTCCGAAGCTTTTGGATACTTTCTCGATGGTCAGGCTGGCCACGTCACCTCCCTCTCGCCGACTTTTTTTCGGGATCCAGGTTATCCTTTTGCGATGTTATCCCTTCACCGCCCCCGCCGTCAGGCCGCGCAGGAAATACCTTCCCGCCACGATGTAGACCATGAGGGTCGGTGCACCCGCGATGATGGCCGCGGCCATGTCCACGTTGTATTCCTTTACACCGGTCGAAGTGTTGACGAGGTTGTTTAACGCTACCGTTACCGGCTGGGTTTCGCCGCCGGTGAAGACGACCCCGAAGAGGAAGTCATTCCAGATCTGGGTTGTCTGCCAGATGACGGTGACCACGATGATGGGCGCCGAAAGGGGAAGAATGATCCTCCAGAAGATGGTGAAAAATCCGGCCCCGTCAATTCGGGCTGCCCTGACCAGATCGTCCGGTACGGCAACGTAGAAATTCCTGAAAAACAGTGTGGTGAAAGCGAGCCCGTAGACGATATGGACCATGACGAGACCCGTAAGGCTCTGGGCAAGGCCGAACCGGCCAAGGGTGATTGCCATGGGAAGAAGGATCACCTGGAAGGGGATGAAGCACCCGATGAGGAGCAGGGAGAAGATAATCTCGCTTCCCTTGAAGCGCCACTTGGAAAAGACATAGCCGTTGACCGCCCCCAGCATGGTCGAGATGATGACCGCGGGGATCACCATTCTTACGGAGTTCATGAAGTAGCCCCGGATCCCCTCGCACTGAACACCGATGCAGGCCGAACCCCAGGCTTCCCGCCAGGGTTCCAGTGTAATCTGCCGGGGAAGGGATATCAGGGTCCCGGTCCGGATATCCTCCATGCTTTTCAGGGATGTCAGGACCATTACCAGGAAGGGGAGGAGAAAATACACCCCTGCCAGGACAAGCAGACCGTAGATGAAAATCCTGCCTGCCACGATGCCGGGCGTCTTCGGAGTGACGACGTATCCCTGGTCAGACACGGCGTTGAGTCCTCAGTTCCGAGTAGAGGTAGGGGACGATGATCGCCATTACTGCCATGAACATCATCATGGCGCTGGCGGCGCCGAACCCGAGCCGGTTGCGGGTAAAAGCGAAAGTGTACATGAAGGTGGCCGGGAGGTCGGAAGAGTACCCCGGACCACCTCTGGTCAGCACCATGACCAGGTCGAAGCTCTTGATGGCGATATGGGAAAGAATGATCACCGACGAGAAGAAGACGGCCCTCATGCTCGGAATGATGATCCGCCAGTAGACCCTCGGAAGGCTGGCCCCGTCCACCTGGGCCGCTCTGATAATGGAATCATCGATGCCGCGCAGGCCTGCGAGAAAAAGAGCCATGACGAAACCGGTAGACTGCCAGACGCCCGCGATGACGATGGTGTAGATGGACATCTTGGAATTGACAAGCCAGTCGAAGGTGAACGTTTCAAAGCCTGCTTGCCGGACGAGGCGCTCCAGGCCCAGGGCGGGGTTGAGCATCCACCGCCACGCCGTCCCCGTCACAATGAAGGAAAGGGCCATCGGGTAAAGGTAGACGGTCCTGAGGGCTCCTTCGATGCGGATCCTCTGATCCAGGAGAATGGCCAGGATCAGGCCGAACAGGATGCACAATCCAACGAACAGGACCCCGAAGATGGCCAGGTTCCGGCTGGCGACCCACCAGCGGTCGTTCTGGAAAAGCTTGACGTATTGCTCAAAACCGGCGAATTCGTAACGCGGGAGAAGACCGGAAGGGGTGAGGGAGATCCAGGCCGTCCACAGGATGAAACCGTAGATGAAAACAGCCCCCGCCAGGATGGTTGGCGAAAGAACAATTTTCGGCAGCCAGGCTTGCAGGTGTTCGGTTAACCCCGTCCGACGTGCCTTCCCCTCAACCTCCATCAGGGATCCCTCCCATCGTGGTACATATCGCCGGCCCGCCGAAAGGGACGGAGCGGTACCTATCCCTGGATAATACACTGCCCCCGCACATTTCCGAAAGGCCCGTGCAGGGGCAGTTGTAAATTATTTTCAGGAACCAACCGGTTCCTTCCAGGCTACATGGCCGCCTGGACTTCAGAGGCCAGCTTCCGGGCCGCATCCTCGGGGGACATGTCGCTGTTGTAGAAGTTGGTCACCACGTCGAATATGGCTCCACGGATCTCGGGGAACACCGCCATCTCGTGGGCCATGCTCGGAACCAGACCTCCCGATTTCGCCGATGCCACGAAATCATCCATGGATCTTTGGGCCGGCTTGTCAAAGTTGGTCTTGGGCATGTCCAGCCTGACAGGGATGGATCCCTTGTTGATGTTGAACACTTCCTGGAATTTCGGCTCGAGGATCAGCCGCGCCATGGCCTCGGCGGCAATCCCGGCAACTTTTTCCCTCTGTTTAAAGAAGATAAAGCTGTCCACATTGAAAAGGAAGTATTTATCGGTGTCCGGGAAGGGAACGGCAAGATAGTCTTCTCCGGGCTCCTTGCCTGCGGCAGTGAACTCGCCCTTGGCCCAGTCTCCCATGAACTGCATGGCCGCTTCACCTTTGATGACCATGGCCGTGGCCAGATTCCAGTCACGGCCGGGCGCAGACTTGTCGGTGTATTCCTTGATAGCCTTGAGTCTCCTGAAAGCCTCCACCATCGTATCGCTGGCGAGGGCCTTCGGATCGGCCTGGACCATGGTCTTCCTGTAGAAATCGGCTCCTCCGGTCGCGATGACGATGCTCTCGAAAACCGTGGCTTCCTGCCAGGACTGTCCGCCGAAAGCGACGGGGATAAAGCCCGCTTTCTGGATCTTTTTGGCCGATTCAATGAATTCACTCCAGGTTGTCGGAACGGCAGCGCCCGCTTTCTCGAACACCTCGGGGTTGCACCACATCCAGTTGATGCGATGGACGTTCACCGGAACGGCCACGTAGCTGCCCCTGTACTTCATGACGTCGGCAACGACCTTGGGCAGGAGTTGATCCCATTTCTCCGCCCTGGCCACCCGGCCCAGATCCGCCAGGACACCCTCGTCCCCCCATTGCTGGATCTGGGGACCTTTCACCTGGGCTGCGGTGGGAGGGTTCCCCGCGACCGCCCTGGACCGGAGGACAGTCATGGCCGTCTCGCCGCCTCCGCCCGCGACCGCGAAATCTTTCCAGGTATGCCCCTCCCCTTCAAGGAGCTCCTTTAAAACAGCCACGCTGCGGGCTTCTCCGCCTGAGGTCCACCAGTGCAGAACCTCAACTTCACCGGCGAGAGCGCCGGGAACGGCCATGGTAAAAGAAAGAACCATGGCGAGGCCAAGGACCAGAACGAGTCTTTTCATCTCTTTCCCCCTTTTTCTTGCCAAACGCGCCCGGTTGCTCCCTTTCCTGGACGCGCGCGGGAAAAAGCCTCTCCCGTTTTCATGGGATCTCCGGACCCATTCCCGCTCATTTTTCCAGATATTCCTCCTCGTGAGGAACTCATGGTAAAAGAATATCTCCCGTCGGCGGATTTGCAAGGGAAGGGGGGGGAAGCAGAAGGAAGAAGGAAGAAGGAATCCCTACTGGTCTGCTCCGCATCCCCCCTTCTCCCTTTCTCAGGGGCGGTATTATCCAGTCACCAGTCACCAGTCACGAATCACTAATCACAGCTTTTCCCTCGTGATATTATAAATACATTATGAGGATCGCGGTTCTCGCCGATGTCCATGCCAATCTTCCTGCTCTGGAGGCGGTGGTTCGGAACATGCGTTCGGAGGGGGCGGAAGGGCTCTGGCACCTGGGGGACGCTGTCGGTTACGGCGCGGATCCCTTCACCTGTCTCCAGCTCCTCGCGGACCTTGGTGGCGTCCTCATTGCGGGGAATCACGAGCAGGCCTCCTGCGACCTTGCCGAGGCCCAGGGGTTCAACCCCGCAGCTTTGGAAGCTGTTCGGTGGACCCACGATGCCCTTGATCCCTCCCTCAGAAAAAAACTCTGCGAACTGCCCGTGAACACCACGCCCCTACCCGGAGTTTTCCTCTTCCATGGGCTTCCGGGGAGTTCAACCGGGTATCTTCGCACCCCCGAGATGGCCCGCCTTGTCCTGGATCACCTCGAAGACAGGGACCCGAGGATCCGGATCTCCTTCTTCGGCCACACGCACAGGCCGATGGTGTTCACCCGGCTCCCGGGCAGACCCGTCAGCATGTTTGAACCCGGTCAGGACCTCATCACTTCTCCAGGGCGCCACTATCTTGTCAACCCCGGGAGCGTCGGTCAGCCCCGCAACGGAGATCCCAGTGCCCATTACCTGCTTTTCGACCCGGAGGAAGGGCATATTCTTTTTAAAAGGGTCGAGTACAACGTCGCCCTGGCCCAGGAGAGGATCCTGGCTGCCGGACTGCCCCCTTCCCTTGCGGCTCGTCTCTCGCAGGGTCTCTGATGGAACCCGCACGCGGACCCAGAGTGGTTTTCCTTCACGCCGACCCAGCCCGGATCATGCGTCTTGTTGATCATTTGAAAGAGGGAGGTCTTGAGGTCCTGATGGTTTCGGATGTGACCCATGTCCCTGAAACGGCCGAAGATTGCGACGTGATCATAGCCGACATCTCCCTCGACCCGGGAGGAGCGGATCTGTGCAGGGTCTTCCGGAAAGACCCGGAGACAAAAAACATCCCCCTCCTGGCTTTCTCCGGGCGGATCCTGGAGGATGACCGGATCGGGGACCTTCTCTCGGCCGGTGCGATGGACGTCCTGGTCCCTCCCATCAGCCCTCCCCTCCTTCTGGCCAGGGTCCGGAACCTCGTCCGGATCCATCAGGAGGAGCTGCACCTGCGGGAAATGGAGCGGAACTACCGAAGCATCTTTGCTTCTTCCCACTACGGCTATTTTCTCTCCACGAGGGAGGGGCGCTTCCTTGAGGTCAACGAGGCCCTTCTTGACATCCTGGGGTATGAATCGAGAGAGGAGATGCTGGCCCTCAGGATCCCCGATGACCTCTATGTCGACCCTTCCGACCGCGAGGTCCTCAAGAACCTTATCGAGAAGAAAGGTTTCGTCCGGGATTTCAAGGTCGATTTCAGGCGAAGGGACGGTTCGAGTGTCACCATCCTCCTGACCGCCAGCCGCTACAAGACCAGCGACGGCACCGTGGTCGGGTATGAGGGGTTCAACATCCCCTTGACCGACACAAACCTCTCCTGGCCCTTTCGGACCCTGTACCGGATTTTTAAACCCCTCCGACGGCTGACGGGAAGCAGGAGGAATTTCATGGCGGTTTCCCGGATCAGCGAGCTGGTGGCCAACCAGTATGAAAAAACGGAAGAACTTTCCGAAGGGATCCACACTTCCGTCTGGAAGGGGCGGGATCTCCTGGGTTTCGAGGAGGGCCCGGTGGTAATCAAGGTCGCCAAAAGTGAGGCGGTCAACCCGAGGCTCCTTATGGAGGCGAGGGTTCTGAAAAAGCTGGCAGATCATCCGGGAGTGCCCAGGCTGGTGGATGTCGCCCGGCATCGGGACCGAACCGTCGTTGTTACCCGATACGTGGAAGGCCGATTACTGTCGGAGGTTATCCCCACCCTGGACCGTCGGGGTCTCGACCGCGCCGCCTACCAGCTTATGGATGTGGCCGCCCACCTGCATGACCACCATACCGTGCACAGAGACATCAAACCGGAAAACACCGTGGTCGGGCCCGGGGGAAATCTGACCCTCCTCGACTACGGCATCGTCCGGCGCATGAGCGGGGAGGAGACCTCACCCACCATCATCGGCACAAGACCATACATGAGTCCGGAGCAGGTCAAGGGGAGGAGCGAGCGCAGAAGCGACGTGTGGGCCATCGGTGTGGTGCTCTATCTGATGTACACCGGGAGCCATCCCTTTTCGGGGAACACGGAGATGGAGCTGATGGAGGCCATCCTGAAAAGGGAACCGCCGACTCCAAGGGCTCTGAACCCGGAACTTCCCTTCCAGATGGAGCGGATCCTGATAAAGGCGCTCAGGAAAAGGCCGGAGGGCCGTTTCCACAACGCCGGGGAGATGAGAGACGAAGTCCTGGCAACCGTTCCGGGCTTCAGGGAGAACGTGCTGGATATCATCCGCCAGCCGGAGGTGCCGCCGGTGCTGGTGCCGTAAAGCGACGTCCAACGTCGAACGTCCAACGTCCAATGGGGAAATCAGAAGAGGAAAAAGGGAAGGGGGGATAATTAACCCTCATATTTGCGTACGGGCGTGTGTGTGAAAAGGCTGTTTTTGAGAAGGCCCGTGCACCAGTGCACTCTGATCCTCAATGTCTCCCTTCTTCCCGCCGCAAATTCCGGCCCTCCCGGATTTTCCCGTGATCGACGGTTAATAACTCGTTGCACATCCTTGTCATTGATTTTAGAATCCCACCGGGCCGCGGGATTCTCTTTTGTCAGTCGGGGCGGGTTTTGAGGGGAATCGGGATGGCCCGAGGGTTCTCGTAAGGATGCTTTACACGGTACTTCATCGGAGGGAGGACGCCATGAGACATGAGAAGGTTGGGGAAAGGATGAAAAAACTGAGGGAGCTTAAAGACTTCTCCCTTGATGACGTCGCCCGTCACGCCGGGCTCGACGAAGAAACGGTGGCCGGTCTGGAAGGAGGCGCGATCATGCCTTCCCTCGCCCACCTCACCAGAATCTCCCGGGCTCTCGGGGTCAGGCTGGGGACCTTTCTGGACGATCAGGTCAGCGAGGATCCCCTGGTGGTGAGGCTCGAGGAAAGGCAGTCCGATGCCGTGCCCGCCGCGAGCCGCCCCGGAGCCGACTCCCTCGTTTTCCATTCCCTGGGGAGGGGAAAGACCGACCGGCACATGGAACCGTTCTACGTGGAGATCCTTCCTGTCCACGAAGACGAGGTCGTGGCGTCCACGCATGAAGGGGAGGAATTCATCGTGGTCCTCTCGGGTAGGATCGGCCTCGAATATGGCGAAAAACGGGTTGAGCTCAAGGAGGGAGACAGCGTTTACTACAACTCCGTCGTGCCGCACCGCGTCATGGCCCTGGACGGGAGAAAGGCAGGGATCTATGCTGTCGTCTACGCACCCCGCTGAGACTCCAAAGGGGTGGGAAGCCTCCGGCATCCGGGAGGCCACCCTGGGACAGATCCTGGACGAGACGGTCGGGCGCTGGCCTGAAAGGGAGGCAGTCGTCTACGCCGACCGGAACTACCGCCTCACCTGGCAGCAGTTCTCCGAGGAAGTCGACCGGATCGCCCGCGGCCTCATGGCCATGGGGGTGGAAAAGGGCGAGAAGGTTGCCATATGGGCCACCAATGTCCCCTCGTGGGTAGCCCTCCAGTTCGCCACCGCGAAGATCGGGGCGGTCCTGGTTACCGTGAACACGAACTACAGGACCACAGAGATCACCTACCTTCTTGACCAGTCCGAGACGGAAAACCTTTTCCTCATAGGCGGTTTCCGGGACATCGACTACCTCCAGACAATATACGAGATCCTGCCGGAACTCCGGGAGCGCCCCCGGGGAGACATCCGGAGTCCCCGCTTCCCGAACCTGAAGAGGGTTTTCTTCCTGGGCCCGGAGAAGCACAAGGGACTCTATTCCATGCCAGAGCTCCTGGCCATGGCCCCCATGATCAGCCGGGAGCAGTATCTCGAGCGCCAGGCCCAGCTGGCTCCGGATGACATCGTGAACATGCAGTACACTTCGGGGACCACCGGATTTCCCAAGGGAGTCATGCTCACCCACACCAACATCGTCAACAACGGCTACTGGATCGGGAAATGCCAGAAGCTGAGCCCCGAGGACAGGATGTGCCTGCCCGTTCCTCTCTTTCACTGTTTCGGGTGCGTTCTGGGCGTCATGGCCGCCGTACCCCATGGGACCGCCATGGTTATGCTGGAGACTTTCGATCCTCTTCTGGTCATGGCCTCCCTGGAGCAGGAGCGCTGCACGGCCATTTACGGCGTCCCTACCATGTTCATAGCGGTCCTGGACCACCCCATGTTCGAACGGTTTGACTTTTCCAGTCCGCGAACCGGGATCATGGCCGGATCGCCCTGCCCCGTCGCGGTCATGCGCCAGGTCATCGACAGGATGAACGCGAGGGAGATCACCATCGCCTACGGGCTCACGGAAGCCTCGCCGGTGATAACCCAGACGCGGACGGACGACGACCTTGTCCGCAAGACGGAGACGGTGGGGCGGGCCCTGCCCTGCATCGAGGTGCGCGTAGTTGATCCCGAGTCGGGGGAAGATGTATCGCCAGGGACCCAGGGCGAAGTGGTCTGCCGCGGGTACAGCATCATGAAGGGCTATTACAACATGCCGGAGGAGACGGCTGCGGTTATCGACCATGAAGGGTGGCTGCGCACCGGAGACCTCGGGGTCATGGACGAGCACGGGTACCTTGCCATCACGGGCCGCCTCAAGGACATGATCATCAGGGGCGGGGAAAATATCTACCCCAAGGAGGTGGAGGAGTTCCTTTACACCATTGAGGGCATCCGTGACGTGCAGGTCGTGGGCGTTTCCAGCCGGAAGTACGGCGAGGAGGTGGGGGCTTTCGTGATCCTTCGGGAGGGTTGCACTCTTCAGCCCGAAGAGGTGAGGGACTTCTGCCGGGGAAAGATCGCGCGGATGAAGATCCCGAAGTACGTTGCGATCGTAGACACATTTCCCATGACCGCCAGCGGGAAGATCCAGAAGTACAAGCTTCGGGAAGAAGCCGCCCGGCTGTGGCCGGAAGCGTAAAAGCGACGTCCACCGTTCAGCGTCCAACGTTCAACGTCTAACGTCCAACGGGAAGAACTTCAGTGCACTTGTGCACATGTGCACTGGTGCACTCAATCCTCAATTCTTTTGCACATGTGCACTGGTGCACCCGTGCACCAGATCAAGTTTTTCCAGGCACCGGTCACTCATTTCCCCTTGGCCTCCGGGGCCAAATTTTTTCTCCACTTCCGGGAAAGCCCGGAGCTCTGAATTTTCTTTTCGGGATTCCGGAACAGATATTCAGAGGTATACTTGAGCTATCAGATCGTCTATGGAGGTGGTTATCTTCGGCGTCCACTATCTTTTCTTGATTTAATCCATTGAAATAACTGTGCTTTTATCACGCTGAGGGGTATGGGGTGAGCCGCCGCCAGGGAGGTGTTCCTCATGATGCGATTCAAGATGGTACTGACCGTGGTTTTCGTATCAGTGCTGATGGCAATTGTCCTGCCCCTATCGGCGGGGGACGAGCCCGGAACTCTCAGTTTGGATAAGGCGTGCATTGTTATGGGCCGCATTCAGGGCGCCGATGTGAAGCTTTTCCCCGCCGGGCAAACTCCTGATGCTGACCAGCCTTTTAAGGAGGCGATAAGGCTCAAGGGCTTTGAACTCCTGAACCTGGACAGCGGCGATTGGCAGCCTTTGTCACTTTCGAAAGAGGGCTACTTCTGCGCCAATGTCAGAATGGGCGAGTATGACCTTCGGGGTCGGGACTGCAAAGGTCGTCCGTACCTTATTTACCGTTTCAATGTACCATTGAACATGGCCGTGAACCTGGGAACATTTTTCGTGGAGACGTGCAACCCGGATCTCGTTTCCGGAGAACCCTGGCATGATTATTTCAGAACCGCCAACTGGAGGGAATACCGCGAAGGAGAAGGGCATGTTGCCTTGCGTTTAAACCATGTCACGAGCCAGAAGGCCTACGAGGATTGTGAGAGCTGGTTCGCGAGTTGTCATGAAACGATCTATGAACATTTCGAGAAGGTTATAGCGAGGAGATAGGGAGAAGAAAAGGAAGAAGTAAATTTTGTCCGTGCGTACGGGCGTGTGTGTGAAAGGGAAGCTTTTAAGTGCACATGTGCACTAGTGCACCGGTGCACAAGAGATCTTCCACCTCGTCCTATCCCTCTGAACTCTGGACTTTTTTTACCAGAACGGGCGTGAGACATTCGAGCTCTTGCGCCAAAGCGCAGTTCTATTCTCAATCCTCAATCCTAAAGCCCCTGTCCCACCTTACAGCTTCCACTTTCCACCTGCCATTTGTTACTGTTTTTCCCCTGAGATCGCTTCGCGCTAAAACTTGCTCCCGATGACAAATCAGTTACTTCTCTGGCTTCCCGATTTCCTTCCCCTTAAACATAAGACGTTCAACGTTAAACGATTTTCTTCGTTGGACGTTGGACATTAGGCGTTCTTTTACCAGAGAGAGCGTGAGACACCCCGGCTCTTGCGCAAAAGTGCTGAAGGGCAGCCTCACAACAAGAAATTGAGAATTGAGAATTTAAAATTGAGAATCGAGTAATTCAGTGCACATGTGCACCCGTGCACCGAATTTTATAATTCTCAATCCTTAATCCTCAATACTTTTGCACCAGTGCACAATATCCGGCTTCACCATTCACCAGCTTCCTCTCCATTTTGCTGCGAGCCAAGGTGCCAGAAGGGTGGTCGCCAGGACCAGGGGCCACAGGCGACCTCTGGCCAGGTTGTAATCGGCCAGCAGGTCCCTCCACGAGTTCCCGAACAGGTAGTGACCTGCGAGAAACTCGAAGGCCAGAGTCATTCCCAGCCAGAGAAGACCAATCAAGAAAGCCTCTTTTCCAGTCCGAGGTCCGATCCAGCAGATCGTGAGCCACGCGACGACAAGGATCACGCCACAAAGGAATACCGTGGAAGCTGCATGAGCCGCCGCGTCCCCCAGGGGGGGGCTGATCACCGCCTCGCGGAAGATGCCATTGGCCACTGCAAGGACCGACAGTACGAGCCAGATACCGACGGCCCTGAAAAATATCCTGAAAGAGGAACTGAAAGATATCATACCCTTGCCTCCTGCCGGATCGGATGGGAATCCTCCTCGAAAATTAAGTCAGAGTTGGATTCAAGTCCAGTAAAAGGGTAAATTGTCCCTCGCCTTTTCCCCGGGTCTGCTCAGTTGAGGATCCAATGTCCCCATTAAGCAGTCTCCCTCGGAGAAACCACCTTAAGTGACAGCGGGGATGACAAGTCGAGAACAAAAAATCGACCTTTAAATGATCCCCTCAGACAGAAGGGGCTGGTTTTCATAAAAAAGGCCCGCCTGGAAAAGGCGGGCCCCGTCGTATTTGTTTTCCATTAATAAAGGCTCTACATGAGCTTCTTCGCTTCGCTTACCCATTCGTCAAACTCCGCCTGGTGGGCTTTGATCCATTCGTCGGCGTGGCGCCGGATGTCCCTCATGGAGTCCTCTCCCTCATTCATCTTCAGGTTCTGGGCGCTGATGTCGTTGATCGGGATGCGGACCAGCTCGAAGAATTTTCTGGCTGCCGGATTTTCCTCGAGGAACTCGTCGTTGGCCAGGATACGGATGTCGTTAACCGAAAATCCCACGTTTCGGCCGTCGGGCAGCTTCGTATTGGCACCCTCTTCGCCGCCGGGAAGATCCGTGTAGGGGACGGTCAGCCACTCGACGTTTTCCCCCGGGACAAGGATCCCGGAAACCCAAAGGGGCGTCCATGTGTAATAGAGAATGGGATCACCCTTCCGGAAACGGGTAATGGTGTCCGCCATGAGGGCAAAGTAGGAGCCCTGGTTGTGGACGACGGTTTTATCAAGATCATAGGCTTTGAGATGGTGTTCGATGACGCGTTCACAGCCCCAACCCGGGTTGCAGCCGGTGAGATCGGCTTTACCGTCGTCGTTGGTGTCGAACAGCTTGGCGATCTCAGGATCCTTTAGCTGGTCCACGGAGGTGATGTCGTATTTTTCGGCAATCTTTTTGTCGATGAGATACCCCTGCAAGGCACCGGTCGCGATGGTCCCCACCTTGTCCATCCTGGCATCACCCCCGCCCTTCTCGTAGAAGGCGGTCTGCAGGGGGTCCCAGTGGACCGCGTAAAAATCCGCGTCCCCGTTGCCGACAGCCACATGGGCCACCGTGATCTCCACCTCGAGAGGAGTCTTGACCTTGTACCCGATCTCCTCCAGTCCGCGGAAGATGACTTCGTTCTGGAACCACTCCTCGGCGATGTTTCCCCATACCGGCTGTACAGTGGGGGCAGCCATGGCCGCGAAGCTGATGCCGAGAAAAGCTGTACAAGCCATAATGCCTATGAGTAACTTCAATCCCTTGGTCCTTCCTTTTTTCATTCCTCAACCTCCTGTCTTGGTCGGCTGCTGCTGTTTCAAAAAAGTTCCAGCCCTCTCCTTCCGGGCTGATTCGGCGAAGGGGATAAACACCCCGGGGATGTTCCTTTATTGCCCCGCTTGGGCCGGGCGGTTGGTAAATATCTTTGCGAACAAAGCTGCGGGTCCGTGTTCGTACCACTTGCCCTTCTCCCTCCTCGCGGAGGGGCCCTTGATGGACTGAGTGAGCCGGTCGATGATGATGGCGAGGACCACGATCCCTATTCCGCCCACCGCAGCGAGACCCATGTCAAGGCGCCCGATCCCTCTCAGAACCATCTGTCCCAGTCCTCCAACCGATATCATGGAGGCAATGACCACCATGGATAGCGCGAGCATCAGAGTCTGGTTGATCCCGGCCATGATCGTTTCGGCAGCTATGGGAAGCTGCACCTTCACAAGTTCCTGCCAGGGTGACGCACCGAAGGCTCGTGAAGCCTCGATCATTTCGCCGGGCACCTGCCGGATTCCCAGGTTGGTCAGGCGGATCAGCGGTGGGAGAGCGAAGATGACGGTGACGACGATGCCGGGAACGTTGCCGATGCCGAAAAGCATGACGATAGGGACAAGATAGACAAATGCCGGGGTGGTCTGCATTGCGTCCAGTACAGGCCTCATGATCTTCTCGGAACCGTCGCTGCGTGCCGCCAGGATGCCCAGTGGTAATCCCGCAAGGATGCAGAACAGGACGGCGGTGACAACCAGAGATAGGGTGGTCATGGCTCCTTCCCAGGCTCCTATGAAGCCGATAAAAATCAGCCACAGAATTGTCATGGCTGCAACGCGTCTTCCGGCAAGCTGCCAGGCGATCAGACCGATGAGAATGAGAAAAACCAGGGGCGGGATGGACTGGAAGAGGGTCTCCACGGCGGTCAGGGTCTTGTCGACGGGCCAACGGAGACCCTGAAAGAAGGGGCGGAAATTGTTCACCAGCCACTGTATCCCCAGATCTACCCAGTCTCCGAGGGGTATCGTGAATATATCGAAGGGGTTGAGAATCTTGTCGAGGGCCACTTTGAGCCTCCTTAACAGGCGTTTGCGCTATTCGGCGGTTTCTGCGGCTGTATTTGTTGCGGCGCTTTGATTTTCGCCCACGTAGGCCTCCTCCTGGGGACCGATCTCATCCCGGTCTGTGAGCTGGCCAAGGTCATTCAGGGCATGGAGGAGAGTACCGCGGCCGATCTCGCCAAGCAGACGCCCATCCTCGTCGAGCACACCGATGGGATGGGGATAACTTGCCAGGTCGGCGAAGAGGTCCTGGATCACCATGTCGGGGCTGACGGACTTGACTCCGGCATCCAGGATCCGGTCGATGGATTTCTCCTGGTTTTTGATGGCGGTGGCAAGGTCTTCAGCATACACTTTCCCTCTGAGGCGGTGGTTCCTGTCGAGGACAAAGATGCTGAAAAGGTCCTCCTCGTCCATTTTGCGAAGGATGACGCGGGGTCCATCCGAGGCAAAGGCCACTGCCTTGGGACGCCGCATTATGGTCCGGACCGTCACCACCTTGCTCATGTCCACATCCTCCACAAATTTGGCGACATAATCGGTAGCGGGCTGGGTCAGAATCTCTTCTCCGGTTCCCTCCTGGACAATGTAGCCGTCCTTCATGAGAAAGATGCGGTCCCCGAGCTTGAGGGCCTCGCTGAGGTCATGCGTGATAAACAGGATGGTCTTTTTCACCCTTTCCTGAAGGGAGATGAGTTCATCCTGCATCTCCCGGCGGATCAGAGGATCGAGGGCCGAAAAAGCCTCGTCCATGAGGAGGATACCGGGGTCCATGGTAAGGGCGCGCGCAAGTCCCACCCGCTGCTGCATACCTCCGGAAAGCTCGTCGGGATAACTGTTCGGGTAGCCGCTCAGACCCACAAGATCCAGAGATGCCAGGGCCTTCTCCTGCCGGATTTTCTTATCCACGCCCTGGACCTCCAGGCCGAACTCCACGTTCTGAACAACGGTTCGATGGGGAAAGAGGGCAAAATGCTGGAAGACCATTCCGAAATGCTCCCGGCGGAAGTTCATGAGATCCTGCCTGCCAAGGGCCAGAACATCCACCCCGTCGACGTTCACGGAACCGGAGGTAGGTTCGATGAGCCGGTTGACGCACCGGACGAGGGTGGATTTCCCGCTCCCCGAAAGGCCCATGATGACGCCGATCTCACCCTCCTCGACCGTAAAGGAAGCATCAGCGACCCCCACTGTGTGACGTGTTTCCTCCAGGATCTCGTCTTTGGAAGAACCACTTTTCAGCATCGCGAGGGCTTTTTCCGGTTTGCTCCCGAAGATCTTGTAAAGGTTTTGAACTTCAATTCTGGCCATTTTCGTCCTCTCTCGAAATTTTTCCTACTCTTTGCCCTCTGGGTTAATTTTTAAAACCGGCCGGCTTGCGGGCAATAGAAAGCCCTCCCTGGAACAGGTCCCCGCGAGCGGATAGTGATTACGGGAAAAAGAGGAGAGGAAAGTCCTTCAGTTTGAATATGAAATATAGCAATTCATGAAGAAAAAGCCAAGGGCTTTGTTGGCAGTTTTAGCATAATTACTAGTTTTAGAGCTCATATCCCCAAATTCATTCCTTCATATGAAAAACCCTGGGTTCAGGAGGCGTAATTTCTTGCCTTCAAAGAACCGAAACTGACCCTTTCAGTGTCACGACCTCCTCCCTCGAGAATTATGACGACGGCCATCTTATTCCAGTGTTCCCCGGACTCTGTGAGGATGTTTTTTGTCCCGGGGTTGTCGGCGAGTCTCAGGATTCCTTGAAGGCGGACCATCCTGGTTGTCAGGGATTGGAGTGGGCCTTCGCCGGGTTCTGACCGCAACGAATGCCGGAGATGTCCATATTCCCGGGCTCACGGATCTTTTTTTTGGATTCTCCCCTTGAAGAGAGTTCGGCTAATGAGAAGGGATCGGAAAGCTCATTTTTTGAATTCCGTCCTTTTTCTTTCCCGCAGGCCCCGCACAAGAATGAATATTCCCAGGAACAGCACGATGACGGAAAAGTACTGGCCTGGCGTGTATCCCCAGTAGGTCTGGTCTCCCACCCGGAGGCTGTCAAAGAAGATGCGGACCGGGGCGTAAAGCAGGAAAACGAGGGCGAAGTGGAAGCCCCGGAAAGGCCGGTAATCCTTCAGGGCGTAGAGAACGATGGTGATGACGACCGTCCACAGCATCTCGTAAAAGCCCAGGTTGTGCCGGACGACCCCGGCCCTGTCGGCCATTCCGAGAAAGAAGGATGTGGTGCGGCCCGGATGGTCGAAGGCGATGGTGCATCCTGTCCTGGCGATGGCCCATGCGGGGACGAAGCCGAACAGGGTGACCTCCATGTAGGGCAGGGGAGGGACCCCTTTCCATTTGAGGAAAAGCCAGGCCCCGAAAGCACCGCCGAAGAATCCGCCGAAAGAGGAGATGCCTTTCCAGATCATGAGGAGGATGAGGGGATTTTCCCTGACGAGGGAGAAGTTGTAAAGAAGCGCCCAGAAAAAGTGGGATACAACGAAACCGATGACGACGGCCCAGACCGCCATGTCGGCATAGGTCCGGGTGTTCAGGCCCGTCTTCGCGGCCCGGGCCAGGGCGAGGTGGTATCCGGCGATCAGGGCAATGGCCACCAGAACCCCGAAAGGGTGTATCTTGATGGGGCCGTAGATGGTCAGGGACGGTATGGACAGGTTGGGAAGCACTGAAAAACCTCGTCAAGGCTGCGAAAAGTTAATTCGGCATCCGAAGTCCGGTGTCTGGCCCAGTGAAAAACGGGTGAGAAAAGGCGGATTCTAGTGCACAGGTGAACCGGTGCACCAGTGCACTATCGAGGGATTCAGCCCACTCACCCTTCACCCTTCATCCTTCTTCCTTCTTTTTCTTTTACTCCCCTGAAAAACCGTTCCCCGTCTATTATCGCCCGTTCGATGTGTCCCTCCGCCACCTTTTCCAGTTCGTCCTGGACCGTCACTTCGAAAAGAAAGCGAACACCCTTGACCTCGCGGAGGGTTACCGTCGTGGTGACCGCCATCCCCGCCGGGGTGGGTTTTAAATGCCGGACGGAGATCCATGTTCCCACGGAGATCTCCCCTTCCTGCATTATGGGGCCAAGGACCTCCGTTGCGGCGCATTCAAACAGCCAGGCGATGGTGGGAGTCGCCAGCACGGTCACACCCAGGTTCCCCATGGAGCTGGCCAGGTGCTCCTTGCGGACTGTTGTGGAAAAAGAGCCGGTGGCGCCGGGTTTAACGCGTTCCATGAAAAGTCCCTCCCCGGTGCGGCCGCGAAAGTCCCTTATGCCCCGCTTTTCCGAGGACATGGTTTTCAAACGGCAGCCGAAAGGAATTTAGTGGTAAATGCGGTCTTTATATCCCAAAGTTAATCCCATGGTCACCCGGGCGTCAAGCCCGGAATTAACCGGGAAATCTCATCCTTGCTTAAATACCCGGGATGATGGAAGAATTAAAAATTGAGAATAATAGTGCACTGGTGCACAGGTGCAGTAGGATTGAGGATTGAGAAATTCAGTGTACGGGTGCACCAGTGCACATGTGCACCAGAGATCTTCCCCGTTGGACCTTGGACGTTAGACGATTTTCTCTTGACTCCGGACTTTGGTCCCTGGACTGATTTTTCGTTAGACGTTAGACGTTAGACGTTAGACGTTAGACGTTAGACGTTAGACGTTAGACGTTAGACGTTCTTTTTACTCTGGACTCGAAAGGACACCATGACCGAAAATCCCCATGAAGGAACATCTCCAACGGGAACGGCCAGAGGCCGGGTACGCGCCCTGGGCCTTTTCTCCGGCGGCCTCGACAGCCAGTTGGCCGTCCGGGTCCTGCAGGAACAGGGGATCGAGGTGGAAGGGGTTACTTTCCAGACACCATTTTTCGGTTCCCAGAGGGGGAAGATAGCCGCTGGAGCGCTGGGGATCTCTCACAGAGTCCTGGATATTACCCTTGAGCACCTGGAAATGGTCAAGTCACCCCGGTACGGTTACGGCAGGAACATGAACCCCTGTGTCGATTGCCATGCCATGATGTTTCGCTTTTGCGGCGATCTTCTGGAGGAAACGGGGGCGGATTTCATGTTTTCGGGGGAGGTGCTCGGACAAAGGCCCATGTCCCAGAACCGGAACGCCCTTAGGCTGGTGGAAAAGGCTTCCGGATATTCCGGCCTCATCCTCAGGCCCCTTTCGGCAAAGCTCCTTCCCGAAACGGACCCGGAAAGGGAGGGACTGGTAAAGCGGGAGGACCTCCTTGACATCCAGGGCCGCGGCCGGAGTCGGCAGATGGAGCTCGCCGAAAAATGGGGGATCCACGAATATCCAACGCCCGCCGGGGGATGTCTTCTGACAGACCCCGGATTTTCCGCCCGGCTCAGTGAACTTCTCTTTGCCGCCCCGGGTTTTTCGCCGCTGGATGTGGAAAGGTTGAGGATCGGCCGTCACTTCAGGTTGCCGGCGGGGAGCAAGGTCATCGTGGGGAGGAACCACCAGGAGAATGAACGTCTTCGGGAACTGGGAAGAGAGGGGGACCTTTTCCTGAAAAATATCGCCGAGACAGGACCCCTGGCTCTTCTGGAAAAAGGGGCTTTACCTGAAGAGGAAGATCTGGCCGCCGCCCTGGTCCTCCGGTACGGCAAGGGCAGAAAAAAGGAGGAACCCTCGAGTGTCCGGATTGAAGGGGGGCCGGGAGGCCCGAGGGTTGTCACCGTTCTCCCGGCATCAACGGGGGAGCCGGAGAAATACCGTGTCGGATGACCACGTCACCATTCCCATCAACGGGATCCTGGACCTCCACACTTTCCGCCCGGAGGATGTTCTCGATGTGGTCCGGGAGTATATCGAGGCCTGCCGCGGGCAGGGGATCTGCCGGATAAGGATCATTCACGGGAAAGGAAAAGGGGTCCAGAGGTCGGCTGTCAGGGCGCTTCTTGAAAAACACGAAAACGTTGCTTCCTTTTCGGACGCACCCATGGAAGCCGGGAGCTGGGGCGCCACCGTCGTAGACCTCGTTTTTCCCCCAAAAAGGTGAATCCGCACGGGAGCCCAGGGAATCTCAAAGACTTGTTGAAAGAGGCGTTTTTGGCTATTATTCGGGGTATCGAGGAGGCAGCCTATGGTCTGGTATCTTTATCTAGTGGCCCTCATGTTCATCGGGGTTGGGGTTTTCCTTATCCTTAACACGGAGCAATTCCGGAAATTCAATCAAAACTTCATCGAAACCGGCAACTACCGGCTCTGGGGACTGGCTGGAGGGATATTCGGAGTGCTTCTTGCCGTCTCCTCCTTCTGGAGCGGTGTCGTCTGGTTCCTCCTGATCCTCGGACTGGCCTTCGCGGCCCTGGGGGCATTCTTCCTCCTGGGTCAGGAGGAGAGGGTGGATGCGCTGCTCAGGGTTTGGGTCGCGGTTTCTGACCGAGGTCTGCGGCTCTGGGGTCTGGTCCTTGTGGTTGTCGGGACCGCGATCCTTTCGTGGACATGATGTAAGGATCGACCAGACGACGGAAAGACTGGACGAAGGAACGACTAAACGACTGAAGGACTGAACGACCAAGCGACGAAGCGACCAGACAACTTAAACAACTGAACGATCAAAGGGCTGAACGAAGGAACAAAGAAAAACCAGGAGAGCACTTAAATTCTTCCGCCGGCTCTCTGAGTTTTTTTCCTCGTACCGTCGCTGGGTCGTCAAGTCGTTCTTTTTCTGTCGTTCCGTCGTGTGGTCGTCCAGTCGTTTTCCCGTTCGCTGGTTCGTCAGTTCGGCCTTTCCCGGCTCCGCCGGGAACATTCACACCCCTCACGTTCCCCCGTAGCCGACGGTGGTCTTCCGCCCCTCGATGATGACAGGAACCCGCCTGCGTCCCCTGGAGTATTCCGTCATTTCGCGGACCAGCTCGGGATTTTCCTCCACATCGCGGTAATCAATTTCGTGACCCTCCTTTTCAAAGGCCTCCCGGGCCTTGCGGGTGTAGGGTCAGCTCATCTTCCCGTAAATGATGACTTTGGACATGGCACCCTCCTCGGATCAGATTTTTTCCGGGAGGCGGAAAACCGATCTGGGGCCTTGCCGCGCTTCCCGGTCCGATACGCGGAAATTATAGCGGAAAAAGAAAAGGCCCGCCAAGAGGGCGGGCCTTTGATCTGCTGTTTTCCTGATGGTCTTTCTATTTGACCTTGTCAACAAGAACGCCGATGGTCATGGCGCCGATAGCCTGGCCGCCGTCCATGACGGGAACGGAGACCTGGCAGATGTTGGCTTTTAACCCGTCGTCATACTCGACCTCATCCACGAACACCATCCCTTTGCCGTCGGCAAAGGACTCCTTGAACTTGGCTTCATCTCCCTGCCAGTAGTCGCCGGTCTTGTCGGTCTGGCAAACATTGGCGCCCTGGTTGTCCATCATGAATATCTCGAAGATGGCCTCGTCCGCCGCCGTGATGGTCTGCAGGCTCTCAGCACAGGCACCCTCCATGAAAGGTTTCATGAATTCGGCGACCCCTTTTTCAGCCTTCCACTTCTCGTCCAGGGCCTGGATTTCCTCAAGGGTTTTTCCCTTGGCGTTCTCAGCCTGGACAGCCTCGATGAGGAGGGTAATATGCCCCAGCCCAGCGAGCTTTGCGTTGGCATAGTCCACCACCTTCTGAGGAGCCATCTCCGCGTAAGAAGGTGCGGCCACACCGAACAAAACCATGCACACTGTGACAAA
>Ga0272443_10001617_pt1 | contig 31918 bp, 26 predicted proteins | sample SSMAcet12_FD_193581 | JGI IMG/M metagenome (GOLD analysis project Ga0272443, IMG submission 193581) | Marine sediment archaeal communities from Little Sippewissett salt marsh, Falmouth, MA, United States - SSM-Acet-12 | ecosystem: Environmental > Aquatic > Marine > Wetlands > Sediment ... | reverse complement strand
CGACATCCGTGTAAACGGGGTCGCGCCCGGGATCATCCTTCCGGACCGTCCCGATGATCCCGTTCTGATCGAGAAATACCGTCAGGCCACCCTTCTGAAGCGCATCGGAACGCCCGAAGAATATGTACAGACGCTCCTCTTCCTCATCACCAACGAATTCATCACCGGCCAGGTTATCTTCGTGGACGGCGGCCGGCACCTACACGGCAGGTTTTACGGCAGCTAAGTTCACATTGATAGGATGGCTTCGATCCGTTCTCTGCCCCGCTGATTGGATTGCTTCACCTGCTCTCTGAGAAGCTTCCGTACTCCCGGCACCTCTCTCAATTGTCGAAGAATGAGGGCTGCATGCAGGCTGCACCGGTTCTCCGGCCACTCGAGAAAGCCCGCCAGGGGCAGGAGGATGCCGGCCGGAGCGCCCTCAACGACGAATCCCGCCAGTTCTTCCATCTCCCCGGCGGTCAGAGGTAATATGGCCGCGTCATCCGGTACTCCGTAGAAAACTGCCAGCTGCCTTCGAGCTTCGAGGGCCTGCTGGCTGTGCGGCCCGGCCTGAATGGAGGCTGTCAATGCTTCTTCACACAGAGTCCTGTACCGGCGGCCCATTCCCTTCGCAGCCTTCCAGAGAAACGAGTAGTAGATCTGAGTGCCGCGGTAGGGGGCGCCGGCATCCTGATACTCGGCCAGATCCTCCGGACCAGCCTCTCCATCGTTGAGCCTGCACAGCACGGTCAGATATCTCGCAAACCGGTGGCTTTGGCCCTCCTCCAGATCCTTCAGAGCTGACAGCAGGCTGCACCAGTTGCCGCTCCGCAGCATTGTGACGATCTCTTCCGCCCTGATGTTCCGCGCGTATATGCTCCCTGTCTCCGCGGGGCTCGTTTTTATTCCCGCTGATTCGGGAGATAGGGATTCAGGCGCGGGACGGCCGCCTGATATCCCAGCCGCCGGGCCTGTCTCCGTCTTCAGCCCCTCGATGATCAGGAATTCCGCGAGAGTCAACTCCAGGAATTCCGGCAGTCCCGCCCGCCGGCAGAGTTCCGCCCACAGACCGGCGCTGGATCCTGAATAAGGGGCTCCGGACAACCAGACCATCAGGATTTCCCCCGCCTTATCTTCCATTCCCTCTTCCATGAGGGAATGTGCGAGCATCAAAACACCGGCCCCGCCGAGGATATCTCTGTCTTCCTGCCACAGATCGAGAAGCAGCCCGGCTGCCGTATCGCCATGCTTATCCATGGCTGTGCAGATCCTCGCCTTCAGCAGTTTTTCCCTTCCGTTAAGGGCGCCCCCGGTATCGGGACTTCCGCAGGTACCTGCTTGCGCACCTTCGATCGATTCGATCACGCCAAGATGCTCCAGTGCCGCATTATACTTCCCATCCATGAAATCCACATAAGCCGACAGATAGCCCCCGAGGCGCACGCAGGACCGGCAGGTATTCTCCGGCTTCTTATTCAAATCATCTGCGACAGCATCCAGATAGAGCCGGGCTTCCTCGAACCGACCGGCCTCAATGTTTTCGCGGGCGAGGTAGACTGACGGACAGACTTCCCCCGGCATTTCAAGATGTCTGCGCAGCAGTGCCAGCTGACGTTCCCGCGGATCAGCGATGTCGAGTACGTCGGCGCAGCTCCGGTCCTCTTCAAAGTTTCGACTGCCGGCACCCGTCCCGCTGCAGGAAATCACCGCAACCACCGACAGCAGACCGGACGCCAGGAAAAGCACAGCGAGGATCTGAATTCCCCTCTCTCTCAATCTGTGCAGCCGTCTATTCATTTGCATATGCTACCCCCTCTGCAGATTAATCAGGAGCATCTGTGAGCGGCTGATTGCGGATCACCAGTAAAAATAATCGCATATGAATAATGACGGCGGAATGTTCCTGTAGTACACTTCAGGAACACTTATCCCGGAAGGAATTATATGAAAGAAATACACATGGATAAACGCAGCGCTGCCTTTTTTCTGGACAGTATCGACTCTCCCCTCGGCCGGATATATCTCATGGCGGAGGGAGACGCCCTCGTTTATGCGGGATTCGCCCATCCGCTCAGGGAGCAGCCCAGGATTCCGGCCCTTCTGAAGAAGCTGATAGTGGCTCAGGTCGGCAGGGATATTCAGGAAGGCAGTGACAGCGCCGGCGGTGTTCTGCGGACGGCCGCTGCGGAGCTGAAAGAGTACTTTGAAGGCCGTCGGCGGGAATTCACGGTTCCGCTGGCTCTCTACGGCACCCCCTTCCAGAAAAAGATATGGCAGCGGCTCCTGGGAGTACCCTGCGGCGCTGCGGTGACCTACGGGGAACTGGCCGCAGCGGCCGGGTATCCGCGGAGCGTCCGCGCAGCGGGTACGGCGGTGGGGATGAACCCCCTTTCGATCATAGTTCCCTGCCACCGGGTGCTGCCCGCCGCGGGCGGTGTCGGCAATTACGGCGGCGGACCGGAACGGAAGGCGGAGCTCCTGAGAATCGAGGGCGTACTTCGCAGATGATCATTGAGAGTCGGTAATCTTTGTACAGGGGTTGCCGTTCGGAATGCCCGGACCTTCGTCTGCCGGGGAAGCGCCGTATATGATCAGCACTATCCGCTCTTCTTCACGTAGTACTGCAGCAGCTGGATGAAGTAGTAGATCCGCTTGTATATCTCAGTGATGCTGTTATGGATGTCCTTGTCGGCGTGTTGTTCGATCTCCTTCCAGTTCGTCAGCAATTCGTGGGGCCGCTTGTCGTAGTCCTCAAGGACCTGCTTCAGGCTCTTGCCGATGATGATGAGGTTCTGGGCCGTAACCTGAACGATGGCGAGGGCCTCGTCGTTGACCTCCTTGAGGAGCTTGCGCAGACTCATCATGGCGTTCTTGTCTTTCTCCGATCTGGTCAGATACTGGCGGATCCGCGGGCCTCTCGCCCCTTCCTCCCCGAGGGTATCGTCGAACTTCAGCAGTTCGTCCGAGACCTCCATGATGGTGTAAAAAGACTCCGAGAGCTGCTGGCTCATCAGGTTGGTGGACCATCGGCCCCGTATGAGCAGCAGGTCGATCAGGGATTTTATGTCCCGCTTGAAGTAGTCCAGCAGGAAGGCCTTGATGTAGTTGAGCGGTTTGATGTAGATGTATCCGCCGAGCATCTTCTTGGAGAACTTGAGGTTCTCCTTCTCCGTGTAGTTGCGCATACGCGAGACGGCGGTGGTGCCGAAGACAATCTTCAGGAGCTTATCCAGCTTCCGGTTCTGCCGTTCGTTCTGGATCTTCTGAAAGACCATCTCTGTCTGGGTCTTCACTTTGTTCAGGTACTCCTCCACGATCCGTTCGTTGGGAGGATAGTAGAGGGCCTTGTAGTAGGGGTCCGAATCGATGTGGCGGACCATCTGTTCGAAGAGCATCTCCTTGCGCACGCCGTCGAGACTCCGGACCAGCTTCTTCCACGCCGGCCGGCTTACGATCTCGGTGTCCTTGTAGCCCCGCAGGATGTCGAAGAGCTTGTCCCACTCCCCGTCCCGCTTGATGAGTGGCAGAACTTCGAGGAAGTCCTTGAGGTCGTCGGAAATGTAGTGGGCATTGATCGACTCGAACTTCGGATTGTAGTTGAAGTCCCGTTCGGGCAGGTTGGAGTCGAATTTTTTCAAGAGAAAATAATAATCGAAATGGATGAACTGCAGGAACCCCGACAGCAGATTGTACATGTCGTCGATCTGCTTGACCTGGTCCCCCCTGAATCCGGAAAAGAAGCTGACCAGGTTCTCGCGGATCTCCGCGGAGAGGGCCTTGGTGTCCATGACTCCGGCCTTCTTGCGGATCACCTCCTCGTCGAGCTCGTCGCGGAAGGCCCTGATCTCGTCGGGGATGGAGAACTCGATGATGAGGGTCTTCAGCACGTTGGAGGACTGGGCGTGTTCGAGAAATACCTGCGCAGGACCGATCACCTTGTAAATATCGTAGAAAAACCGCGAGAGGGCCGGCTGGGCTTCACGGTTGTTGGGTTTGTAGAATTTGTGCTTCTTTTTTTTTAGATCCCGGGCTATATCCCTGAGGAGGCGGCGCTTCTCACGTTCCGGGTCGAGTCCCTGGAAAAAAATCGAGAGGAGCTTCTGGAAAAATCCTGCTTCGCTGCTTTCATCGGCAATCTTCGACTTCCCGGACACATCGACAGGTCCACCCTTTGAGTTCATGACATAACTTTATGTAAAAAAAAATAAGCTGTCAACTGTTATTTATTTGCCCGGGGCCGGGAAAGCGCAGCCTCACTGCATGCCGAAGAGGTCTCCCTGCCGGGCTCCGAGGGCATTCATCCTCATGTCAAGCTCCTGGTAGAACCTGCTCTTCGGCATGAACGAAAGGGGCGCCGACCGGCGCGCTTCATCCGTGTCGCAGGTCACTCTCTGTATTACGGTAGATGGAGGCAGCCTCCGCAGTGCTTCTATCACGTACTCGAGATGCCTGGTGTCCGAGGGAACCGTGTATTCCCCGGCGAGGAACTCCTCCTCCAGGAGGGTCCCGGCGGCCACGTTGATGTTGTGAATCTTCACTGCGTCCGGCCGGAGGGCCGCGGTGTAATCCACCGTCTCCATGATCTCTCCGCGGGACTCTCCGGGAAGGCCGAAGATCAGGTGTACGGTGATCTTCAGACCGGCATCCCGCAGGAGGTGGTAAGCCTGTTCGAACTGCCTGACGGTGTGACCGCGGCGGACCCTCTTGAGGGTGGCATCGTGGGCAGACTGGAGTCCGAGCTCGGTCCATACGTCGAAGTCCGGCCCCTGGTACGAACTGAGCAGTCCGGCAACCCCCTCGTCGACACAGTCCGGCCGCGTCGATACAATCAGTTCGCGGAATCTGGCCTGCTGCAGTGCGAAGTCATAGATTTTTTTGAGCTCCTCCACCGGGGCGAATGTGTTGGTGAAGGCCTGAAAATAGAGGATGAAGGCGGTGGCACCGTAGCGCCTCGCGAGGAACTCCCTTCCCCGCTCTATCTGCAGGCGAATCAGCTCCAGCCGTTCTTCATCCACCGGCTGACCGCGCCGGACCACTATCCGCGACCCGTCGACGATCTCTTCCTGGTACGCCGCCCTGGAACCGAGCTCGTCGCAGAAGCTGCAGCCGCCGCTGCCGTCGGAATTGCGGTGCGGGCAGGTGAATCCCGCGTCCACCGAAATACGATAGACCGATCGGCCGTATTTTTCCTTCAAATATCGGCTGTACCGGTAAAACGGGGATTGGTCAGTCTGCGGGGAATTCCGTGCCATTCACTGTATTATTCAAGAGAGTGCGCTCATTGACAACCCCCCGTGAAAACCGTAATGTATCATCGATGATCATCAAGCGTTTGCTCTTCATCTGCTCCATTCTGACAGCGGCCTGCCTGCTCATCTCCTGCCCGGTGGAGAACGGGAAGACCGCCGTTCTGTGCACTGACCATCCCGAGTTCACCTCCTACGTTGAAAGTTTCAACACATCTCAGGATGAGTACCGCCTCATCATTGCGTATGACGAGAACCCCGGAGACGATCTGCAGACCAACGGGAAATGCGAATACGACCTGATAATAGATTCACACCTCAACTCCGTTCGGCATCTGCCGGACTTCATTTCCCTCGAAGACTTCTTCGATGATGAAGTGCTGCGGAGGAACATGTTCTACGCTGATCTGCTGGAACAGGGTATCTACGACGAACAGCAGGTCCTCCTGCCGATCTCATTCAACCTTCCGGCCATCATGTTCAAATCCGGGCTGAAGCTCGAGGACCAGGACGGATTCATGCTGAACATGGACCAGCTCGCGGAACTCAACCGGGAGTTCAGCAGCCGCACCGAGAAGGGGCTCACCGCCCTCGGGCTATCTCTCCGCTGGAATCCCGAGATGCTCTATGTGCTGACTCTCCTCATGGATACAGGATACCGGGAGAGCGAGACCGGATCGCTCCTCTGGAACTCCAGCGGTTTGAAGGAATCAGTGGATTATATACGGACCTGGACCAGGGAGTTCAACGGCGGTATCACCGCCGAGCGCGAGTTCGCCCAGAAATTCATGGTGGAACCTTCATACAACCTGATTGCAAGCGGAAGGATACTCTGCTATTACCGTGATCTGGCTGATTTCTACAGTCTCCCTCCTCAGAAGAGGGAGAAGTTGAAGATACTCTGGCCCGAATCGGACGGTCAGATCCCGGTGCTGCCGGAGGTTCTCTTCGCCGCCATACCGGAGGGAGCCCGCGGAACCGGAGCAGCCAAAGCCTTCTTAACCTGGTTCTTCAAGGTCAAGACCCAGGAAGAGCTCCTCGCATCAACCCAGTACAAGCGGCTGAGGACCTTCGGAATTGCAGGCGGATTCTCTTCGATGCCGGTCATAAACGAGCAGGTCCTGCCCAGGTACTACCCCGACCTCGTCGGGTACATTCCCGGTTCAGAATACCTCTCTTTTCCCCCGCCCCTGCCTCCCGATTGGCCTCAGATCAAATCGGACGTCCTGATGCCCTGGCTGATAGAACAGGCTGATTCAGACATAACCAGCGAGCTGATGAGGGAACGCCTCGAGGTATGGATGCGGCAGCGTCCTCCTAAATAATTCCACTTGATGGAATTGTGATTCCTCCCACATCCCTGCGGACCGCCCGGAACCCGATTTTTTATTGACAGATACCACCATCCATATTACTCTATACAGCATAAGATAAGATAGGAGGTTCTATATGGCCACAGTTACGCTGAAAAGTATCAGCAAGGTCTACGACGGTAACGTCCGTGCCGTCGACAATGTAAACATCGACATCAAAGATCGTGAATTCGTCGTTCTCGTAGGTCCATCCGGCTGCGGGAAATCAACCACCCTGCGTATGATCGCAGGTCTCGAGGACATCACCGAAGGTGATCTCTACATCGACGACAAGCGGGTGAACGACATTCCCCCGAAGGACCGAGACATCGCCATGGTATTCCAGAACTACGCTCTGTATCCGCACATGAGCGTGTACGACAACATGGCTTTCGGTCTCAAGATCCGTAAGTTCGACAAGGAAGAGATCGAGAAACGGGTGAAGCAGGCCGCCAAAATTCTGGACATCGAGGAGCTGCTCGAGAGAAAGCCGAAGGCCCTGTCCGGCGGACAGCGGCAGCGTGTCGCGGTAGGACGGGCGATTGTCCGTCAGCCGAAGGTTTTCCTCTTCGACGAACCGCTTTCCAACCTTGACGCCAAGCTGCGCGTTCAGATGCGCGCCGAGATCTCATCCCTGCACAACCGGCTGCAGGCCACGATGGTCTATGTTACCCACGATCAGGTGGAAGCCATGACCATGGCCGACAAGATCGTCGTCCTGAAGGACGGCCTGATTCAGCAGATCGGAAGCCCCCTCGAACTTTACAACGATCCCGCCAACAGGTTCGTGGCAGGCTTCATCGGATCACCGCCGATGAACTTCCTCGTCGTCAATGTTACCGAGGAGGGCGGCAAGGTATACGTAGACGAAGGCGACTTCAAGCTTGCTATTCCGGAGACCCAGGCCAAACTGCTCAAGGACTACATCGGCAAGCAGGTAGTATTCGGCATTCGTCCTGAAGACCTCGACTACCTCGAAGCGGAGAAGAAGGGTCTGTCAATCAAGGCCAGTGTGGGAGTTATTGAACCCCTCGGCGCTGAAATTCACGTGTACGTGAATACCAGCAAACACCAGATGATCGCCCGGGTGAATCCGGACGTGAAGCTGGAAGTTGGCAAGGACCTCTACCTGTTCCCGCACTTCGAGAAGGCGGTCTTCTTCGATATGGAGACCGAGCTCGCTATAGGCAGGAAGTAGTTAACGGAACTGCACTGTAAACAACACAGCCGCTTCGTAGTGAAGCGGCTGTTTTTTTGCGGTGATCTCTCCGCCTTACAGGGCCTTACAGAGCGTTACAGACCGGCGATAGTACTGGTGAGCACTCGTACCGCCTGATCTCCGCGGTCCGCCGGGACTGCAACCAGCATGGTGACCGGGGAGCCGCCGTAATTCACTGCTTCCAGCGGGATGGCAGCAGCCTGGAGAGCGCTCATGATCCGCGTTGCGATCGAAGCCTCTCCTGCCAGTCCCTCTCCGACTATACCGATCATGGCGACTTCCGGACCCGCAGTGCAGCTGTCGGCATGCATCTCTCCTGTCAGTTTCCGGCAGATTTCATCCCACTGCGCCTCGGTTCTCCCCTGTCCGGGGACGAAAAGGGCGAGTGTGTCGAATCCCTTCAGCTCGAAATCGACCGGACATCCGGCATCCTTCAGCTTCTCCTCCGCCTGTGCGGCGAACTGCGGATAACGGTTGAGCAGGAACTTCTCGACCACGATCTTGCGGTAGGGCTTTTTCCCGGAGACACCGACCACCGGAGCCGCGTCGGTATCCCGCTCCGCCACGATGAAAGTGCCCGGGGCTGCCGGATCGTTGGTATTCTTCACATTGATGGGAATTCCGATAGACTTGACCGGTGCGATCGCCTCTTCGTGAAAAACGCTGGCGCCGACCGAGGCCAGCTCCCTGATTTCACGGTAGGTGATCTTCCCGATTGGAGGGGGATTGTCGGCTACGCGGGGGTCCGCCATGAGAATACCGGAGACATCCGTCCAGTTCTCGTACACTTCGGCCTGTACGGCTCTGGCGGCGATGGCGCCGGATATGTCCGAGCCGCCCCTCGAAAAGGTCTTCAGCTCTCCCTGCAGGGTGGCGCCGTAGAAACCCGGCATGACGACCGTGCCTTCGCCCTGCACCTTCTGGGCCACCAGCTGGTAGGAGCTTTCGTGTACCTGACCGTCGTCGGTGAGCCGGACCACCTTCTCCGCGTCGAGGAACTCCGCGCCGAGGAAGTCGGCGATCATCAGTCCGCTCAGATACTCTCCCCGGCTGGCGGCGTAATCCGCGGATGCGCCGCTCCGGATTTTCGCTCCAATCTCCTCGAGGGTCTCCTCCAGAGAGATGCCGATCTTCAATTCTCCGGCTATCTCCAGATACCTGGTCTTGATAATACCGAAGGGTCCGTCGATGGATTCCCCCTTCTCAGCCAGTGAGTGACAAAGGTAGAGGAGGTCGGTTATCTTCTCGTCGGATGAAGACCGCTTGCCCGGTGCGGACACAACCACCATCCGGCGGTCCGGGTCCTCCTCCACGATTCGCTGTACCTTTCGTATCTGGGCGGCATCCGCCACGGAGCTGCCGCCGAATTTACACACCTTCACTTCACCATCTCCTTTCGGGTTTTAGGCAGGATACAACAGCGCTTTATTCAATGTCGATACTCATCGGGTGATTAATTGAAAATGCACGCTATTTCACGAACAATTTTTGCGGAAAATCAATAAACTTCTCGCATCCCTGTTCCGTCACCAGGAATGGCTCGCTGCACTCGAATCCGAAGGTGTCAAGCCAGATACCAGGCATGAAGTGGATCGTCATTCCCGGCTGCAGGACCGTTTTGTCTCCCGGACGAAGACTCACCGTGTGTTCGCCCCAATCGGGGACGAAGTTGAGCCCGTATGAATAGCCGACCCTGGAGGGTTTCTCGACACCGGTCCCTTTGAGGTTGGAACGCCAGCGCTCTTCCACTTCCTCGGCGGTGACTCCCGGTCCGATGAAACCCAGGGTGTCGTTCAGCCCCTTCACTACTACGTCGGCGACCTTGGAGAGCTCCGTCGGCGGCTCACCCAGAAAGACGGTCCTCGACAGCGGTGCGTGGTAGTGGTACCGTGCGCCGGCCAGTTCCAGCAGTACGACGTCGTCCTTCTGGTACTTCCGGTCCGGATCGAAGGTGAGGTGAGCGGTGGATGTCCGTTCGGCCGAAGGCATGATGGGAAAAATGGCCGGGGAGTCGCCTCCGTACTCGTCGGTCCCGGCAATCTGAGCACCTGCCACCGCGGCGGCGGCGTCCTTCTCCCAGACCCCGGGTTCTATCGTGTCGACGGCCAGCTGCATCACCCGTTCGCAGATCCTGGCAGCCTGCCGCATGTATTCGATCTCCGGTTGACTCTTGACGGTCTTGACCCAGTTCACCAGGTTGGTGGCGTCCATGAGGGTCACATCGGGCAGCTGTTCGTCCAGCTCCACGAACATCTTCGCGTTGAACCAGTAGCCGTCCATCTCGAGTCCGAGGCACTTTTTATCCCAGCCCTTCTTCCGCAGAAGGTCGGCGACAAACCGCATGGTGTGAGTGTAACGGGACTGGACGTAGGTATCGGCATATCCGAATATGTGATCATCTGAAAGCCAGGTGGTCAGACGGGCCCCGTTGGAGTCCTGTTCTCTCCCGAACCAGCTGGGCATCTCCTCGTCCAGCGATACGAGCACTCCCTGGTGTACGTAGAACGACCAGCCGTCGTAGCCGGTGAGATAGTTCATGTTGGCCGGATCCATTACCAGGAGGAGCTCGATTCCCTGACGGTCCATACTTTCCTGAGTCAGTCTGACCCTCCGCTTGTACTCTTCTTCACTGAATATCAATTTTTTCGCCATGTGCCGCTTACCTCGGGATCCTGATTCCCATGTCCTTCCGGACAGCCAGTTCGTACGCCTTGATAGCGATCATAGTGTCCTGTACCCCCACGCCGGTCAGATCGCAGACGGAGATCTGCTCCTCATCGCCCCGCCCCGGGTGAAGCCCGTTGACGAATTCTCCCAGCTCGATAATGGGAGAGTCCTCCCTGATGACTCCCGCCTCTATTCCGGTGCGCATCTCGCCGAGACGAAAGACCTGGCTCTTGAGATCACATGCCAGCAGATCGGCCCGGCCGAGCACCGCCGCTTCGAGTTCATTCTTCTCTTCGGTGTCCGCCCCCATGGCTGTAATATGCAGGCCGGGATGGAGCCACTCGGCTTTGATGTATCCCTTGCGGGCCGGTGTCGTCGTCGCTACCACGGAACTCTCACGGACCACCTCTTCGGCGCTTCCGGCCTTTATTACTTCGATTCCCAGCTCGGCGCTCATCTCTTTCACGTAGGCATCGCGGACCTCATCCGGGTCCAGACTGAACAGGCGGATTTTTTTTACATCCCGAACCAGCGAGAGGCCCCGCATCTGGAATCGGGCCTGAGTTCCCGATCCGATCACACCGGCGTTGCTGCAGTCCTTAGGCGCAAGGTACTTTGCAGCAACCGCTCCGGCTGCACCGGTGCGCACCTGGGTAAGATACCCATTGTCGAGCAGGACCCCCTGCAGGAAGCCGGTTTCCGAACTCAGCACCAGCATCTGCCCGCTGGCGGACGGCAGTCCCACTTTGTTGTTCTCGAAGAATCCCGAGGCCACTTTGATGGCCATACGGTCCAAGCCGCTGATATAGGCGCTCTTGATGTCCACTTCACCGGTCTTTTCCGGTACGGGAATCATCATGATCGGAGGCACCGTGGCATTGCCCTTCTGGAGTTCGCTGAAGCCTTTCTCGATCGCTTCGATGATGCTCGCATCCAGATGGACGATGCTCTTCAGTTCCTCTTCCGAAAGTATATAAATGGGTTCCATCTTTTCCTCCTCATGTATACTGCTGCACGGTTCTCAGGAAAAGGGCCGGATCGACACTTGATCCGCTGATGACCGCGGCGGCCTTCTTCCCCTTCACATCAATTTTACCGGTCTGAATAGCCGCAAGTCCGACCGCCGAAGCGCCTTCGATCACCAGGCTGTGTTCCGTGAATGCATAGGCCATGGCCCGGGCGATCTCTTTCTCAGTGATCACAACGTGCTCGTCCACGTACTGCCGGACCAGCGGAAGGGTGTAGTGATTTTCCCGCCCGATCCCTCCGAGCAGTGAGTCGGCCAGGGTGTCCTTCTCTTCGACAGCCACCGGCCGCCCCGCTTTCACACTCTCCAGCATAGCCGGAGACTGTTCGATGGAGACGCCGACCACGTGAATGGTCGGCCGGACCGACTTGGCGGCCATGGCGATGCCGGCCAGCAGTCCCCCGCCCGACAGCGGGACAAGGAGGACATCGAGATCAGGATGACGCCAGAGCATCTCCAGGGCGATCGTACCCTGTCCGGCGATGATTGCGGGATCGTCAAAGGGGACCACCGGGATGAGCCCCCGCTCCTCTACCAGCCGGTAGTAATGCTCCTCGGCTTCATCCTGACTGTGTCCCTTTATCTCCACTTCCGCTCCGAGGGCCCGGATTTTCTCCACCCGGTACTTCGGTACGTGCTCGGAGAGACAGACCACCGCCTTGACTCCGGTCTTCCCGGAGACGTAGGAGACCGCCTTGCCGTGGTTCCCCGTCGAAAAAGTGATGACCCCCCTCGACCGTTCGTTCTCCGACAGGCCGAGGATCTTGTTTGAGGCGCCCCGGACCTTGAAGGCCCCGGTGTTCTGCAGGGACTCGAGCTTCATGTATATCGCTTCGGCCCCGGCAGCGGCGGCCAGAGGAGAGGCCTCCATCATGGGGGTCTCCCGGATCATCGGTTCAATCCGCCTGCGGGCCTCGAATACGTCGTGGAGATCGGGAAGCCGTTTCTCCTCTTCCTTCCCACCGATGCTTGCTGTTTTTATATTCATCGGACTCTCCCGCTCTACTTGGTGAAAAGTTCCAGCGGATAGTCGAAAAAGCTCTCGTTCCCGTTATCAGTGAGGTAGATGGATGCGTCCACTTCGAATCCGACCTCTTCGTACCAGATTCCCGGTATCAGGTGGAGGGCCATATTCTTCTGCAGCACCGTCTTGTCGCCGGGCCGCAGACTCACGGTCTGTTCACCCCAGTCGGGGGGATAGTTCAGGCCGATGGAGTATCCCAGCCGCGACTCCTTCACGACGGTCGAATGGGCGATTGCCTGCCGCCATCTGGCTTCAACATCTTCTGCGGTGACTCCCGGCCTGACGAACTCCAGGGTCTTCTGCAGCCCTTCCATCACCACCTCGGCGGTGTCCTTCATCAGCTGGGGCGGATTTTTTCCCAGAAAAATAGTCCGGGCTATTGGAGAGTGGTAATGCCTGTAAGCCCCTGCAAGTTCGAGCAGGACGGCTTCATCCTTCTCATACATCTTCTCCGACCAGGTCAAATGGGGCGCCTTCGTAGCTTCTCCGGCCATCATCAGAGGAACGATGGATGGATAATCACCGGCATAATCTCCGACACCCTTGTATTCGGCATGGACGATTTCGGCCGCCGCATCGCACTCCCGGACTCCTACGTTGATGGTCCTGATGGCTGTATCCATTACGTTCATCGCGATCTTGCCGGCCCTTTTCATCATCTCGATTTCACTGTCCGACTTGATGAGCCGCACCCAGTTCACGAGTACATTCCCGTCTGCAAATTTTGCATTGGGCAGGTCCTTTTCCAGTTCGATATAGGCCCGGTGAGTGAAGTAGAACTGGTCCATCTCCACACCGATGGTACCCTTATCCCATCCTCTCTCTTTGATTATATCCGCCACGAAATTCATCGGGTGTCTTTCCGTCGAATGAACATAGTAATCGGCGTACTCGTGGATACTCTCTTCGCTCAAATACGTGGTAAGACGGGCCCCGTTAGCGTCCATCCCGCGTCCGATCCATACGGGTTCATCCTGAGTAAGCGACACGAGCAGGCACTGGTGTACGTAGAAGCTCCACCCGTCGTATCCGGTCAGATAGTTCATATTGGCCGGCTGACTCACTATAAGAAGATCGATGCCCTTCTCCTGCATTGATTTCTGTGTTCGTTTTACTCTCTGTTGGTATTCTTCCTGTTTAAAAACCGGCATACTGCCTCCTTCGTCATTTTTTTTATTGAGTATGGAATGAATACAGCGCGCTCCGGTTCGCGGAACCCGCGCTGAATGTTCATCTTCTTACATATACCCCTCGAACTTCCTTTTAACCACCGATGAAAAGACATAGTCGATCATCGTTATGTAATCGAAAACCGGCAGTCCGGTGGCATCCCTCACCGCAGCGCCGTAGGGCGGCAGAAGACTGCACTCGAGCAGGAGGACCCGGACACCGGAATCGCGTTTCAGCACATTTTCCACCGCCTGAAGAACTTCAGCCTGTACGATGTCCGAATCCAGCCTGCCGATCTCATCGAAGACTGATTTGGAAAAATGTTCGGTATCCTCGAGACCCTCGATCACCAGCTCCTCCGGGTGTTCAACTCCCGCCTTCCGCAGTAGCGGCAGGGTCAGTGATCGGGAGTTGGCGGTAATAACGCCTATCTTCCCGCCGGCTCCGGTCAGCAGCCTGATAAAGGGTATCTGCATCAGGCTGGACATGAAGACCGGCACCTGCACCGCCGCGGCAATCCGGTCCTGGTAGAGGGCCATGAAACCGCAGTCTCCGGTAATGGCCCTGACCCCCTCAGACTGCAGAGTGACCGCAGCCTGAACGAGGTCGTCAACCAGGGACATATCGTGGTTCATGATCCGTTCTACCGAAAAACCGGGTATCCGCTGAAATCTCACCGGATACGAGTAGGTCGTGGCATTAGCCGTATCGCCGGGGATATACGGCGCGAAGTTCTCCAGCAGGATAATGCCGATCGCTTCCCCGTAACTGACCTGTCCCGGCTTGACGAAATATTCCATAGCTATCTTCCTGTCCCTTCCTATCCGGCGATAAAAGAAGAATTCGGCAACCAGAGGGCTATCTGCGGGAACATGATGATCAGAATGGTTGCAATGATCAGCATGAGGATGAACGGCGGTGTGTTCCGAATGACCTCCCAGTAAGGCCTCCTGAATATCAGCTGGGCCGTAAAGATGTCGCACCCGAAGGGCGGGGTCGCCGATCCTATGGCCGCCTGAAGGGTAACCAGCGTTCCCAGAAAAACCGGATCGATACCTGTGGATATGACGTACGGTGCAAAGATCGGAGTCAGAACGTAGATGGCTACGATCGGGTCCACGAACATACAGGCAATGAAATAAGAAATTACGACCAGGATGATGACCCACAGCCGGGTCGGGTCCGGACCGATGATCGCCGGCATGAACTCCTGCGGAAGCCGCAGGAAACTGATGAACCAGCTCAAAGCCTGTCCGGCACCGACCAGTACGAAGACGACACCTGTAATGATTCCCGTGTCCAGCAGTGCGTTGACCAGTTTCTTCCAGTTGAGGGTCCGGTAAATCACGGCTTCGAGAAAGAGCGCGTACGCTACCGCGGCAGCCGCCGCTTCGGTGGGGCTGAAGATACCGGCATAGATACCGCCGACGATAATCAGCGGGAATCCCAGCACCAGTGCTCCGTCCTTGATAGCCTGCCATCTCTCCGGCCAGGTGGCTTTGGGGAGAACCCCTACCTTCTTGATCTTCGAATAGAAATAGCAATATACCGAGAACAACACGAAAATCAGCAGACCCGGTATGATTCCCGCAAGAAAAAGCTTCCCGATGGATGTGCTGGTCACGACTCCGTAGACGATGAACCCGATGCTCGGCGGTATCAGGAAGGCGATATCACTCGAGTTTATGATCAATCCCAGTGTGAACGAGCTGTTGTAGCCCGCCTTCAGGAGCATCGGCCGCATGGTGCCGCCGATAGCCGCTACCGTCGCCTGGGTCGAACCCGAGACGGCCCCGAACAGGGTACAGCTGGCGTTGGTCGTGATGGCCAGTCCGCCGTGGATATGACCGAAAAAGGCCTTCACCATATTGATGAGCCGCGGAGCGGCCTGTCCTGAGGTGATGATATTTGCACCGAGGATGAACATCGGTACACATACCAACGCCGGCGGGGTCATTCCGGTCACGATCTGCTGGACCAGTACGGTAAAATTGAACGATGGAAACGCAATGTTAATGTGAAGCAGCAGAGATCCAAGGATCACGACCATGAAAGGGAATCCAAGGAGCAGCATGCTGATCATACTTACCCATAGTACTGTCATTTTTTTCTCCTCCTCTTCCGCTAGTAGCCTAGCGTCCCTTCTTCTTCATATTCGCTCTGCTGTTCCGGTGACAGCCACACGTCCTTCTCCTTTATGTTCTTGAGGATTGTCCTCAGATAGTGGATCCCCGCCGATGCAAAGCCGATGGGAACGATAATCATAAAGGTCCAGAAGGGGACCTGCAGTGCGGAAGTTTTTTGCCCGAGGATCCTCATCTGGGCCATGTAATCGTAGCTGTACTTCGCCATGGCGAAGAGTACGACTGCGTTGATAGCCGAAATGAAAAAAATGAAAATCTTCTCCAGCTTCGCCGGCATGAGGTCAAGAAAGGCTGCCATTCTGATGTGCCGGGCTTTTCTCGCGGCGTAGCTTACTCCCACCATCGTAACCAGGATGATGAGAAACTTGGCCACCTCTTCGGCATAGTAGATACTCTGGAAAAAGGAGCGGGCGAGTACATTGGCTATCAGCAGGACCGCCAGGGCCGCCGTGCCCGAAGCAAGGATCGTGACCTCGATAAAGTCGATCGTCCTCGCCAGGGTTTTACCGAGGGCCTGAAACATCCCCCCCGTTTTCCTCGATTCTGATTGTTCACTCATAAAATCACCTTTGTGAGTAAAAGAGGATGACCCGGGTATAACCGGGTCATCCAATGAAACTGTTACTTTACACCCAGAGCCGCTTTCGCGTTCTCGATGTCTTTCAGCAGAATGTCGAGGGCTTCAACTGCGCCTTCTCCGGCGATTCCGGGATATACATCTTTCCAGACGCTTTCCGCGGCTGCTTTCGCCTTGGCGATGTCCTCATCACCCCACTCGGTCCACACGATATCGGGCTTTTCCTGCTCGATCTTGGCCCGGTCGCTTGCGTTGCGGGCGTCGATCCATTCGGCGGCCTCGAGAATGTGGCTCTGCCAGTAATCCTTCATCATCATCTGGATATCTTCCGGCAGACCGTCGTAGAACTGCATGTTCACAGCGGGAATTCCCAGGAAGGGTTCGGCCCACATCTGGGTGAAGTAGTTGGTGACTTCGTAGAACTTCATGCTGTAGTCGGCAAACAGCGGATTGATCTGGGCATCGATCAGACCCGTCTGCAGAGCGCTGTAGACTTCACCGTAGCTCATCGGGGTCGGGCTCATGCCGTAAGCCCTGTGGTCTTCGACCAGGAGCTTGGAGCCCATGACCCGGACCTTGAGTCCCGCCAGGTCTTCGTAGGTGACGGCCTTCTCCTTGGAAGTGAGCCACTGCCACCCTTCATACACAATGCCGAGAGGAACAAGACCGTTACGACGCGCTGATTCTTCCAGGAACCCCATAATATCGCCATTCTGCACCACCCACTCGAGTACTTCGGGCATTTTTTCCTTCGGCCAGATGTAGTGCAGAGAGAGCACCTGTACCTCGGGGACGAACGCGCTGATCCATGCAAAGTCGGTAAATACGAACTCTACCACGCCGATCTGTGCCAGCTCATTGATGTCACGGGTGTCGCCGAGGGTTCCATACGGGTATACGGTCAGGTCAAACTGACCGTCGGTCTCTTCCCGCATGTAATCGGCGAAATTCTCCGCCCACACCGTCATGAAATCGCCTTCGATCTCTTCGGAAGCGAGTTTGGCCTTGATGACCTTGCCGGATGCTCCAGCAGCTTCCTGCTCGCCGCCGGCGAAAACTCCGCTCACTGCCAACACAAAGGTCAACAGTACCATCATGATTACTAATTTTTTTCCCATGTTACCTGTACCTCCTATATAAATTATTCTTCAGGTAAAATAGCCAACGTTGTTTACATTGCTTTTTCTGCCGTTCACCTCCTTTTCTTATTCTTCGAAAAATAGGTCAGCGCTCCTTCCACGAGGAACTCTACTCCCGTAGGAAGGACATCTTCATCTATGTTGAATCGCGGATTGTGGTGGGGGTAATCGGTCTGCTTCCCGGCGTCCGCCGTCCCAAGGAACGTGAATACCCCCGGCACACGTGAAGTAAATGCGGAAAAATCCTCTCCAGCCATGGAGGCGTGCTCCACGACTTTCTGCCGGTCTCCAAGTATCTTCACCGCCGTCTCCCGGGCCAGCCGCACCATATCGGGGTCATTGACGACCGCAGTGTTCTCCCGCTCTATGCTGAGGTCGCAGGTACAGCCATGGGTAGCGCAGACGTTTTCGGCGATGTGTTTCAGCAGTGAAGGCGGATTTTCTTCGCTGTCCGGGCCGCCTTCATAGAGGTAGCGCATCGTCCCTTCGAGTACGACTTCATCGGGAATGATGTTATTCTTCGTCCCGCCGGCTATTTTTCCGAACATGATGACCGTCGGTTTCATGAGACTGATCCGGCGGGTTTGAATCGTCTGTACCGTCTGAACGATATCGGCGGCGGCAATGATCGGGTCGGTCGCGCTCTCCGGGTATCCCGTGTGACCGCCGCGACCCTTCACGGTAATCCTGAAAACGTCCATAGTGGCCATTACAGCCCCGGCTTGTACTCCAATGGTACCGCTCGGCAGCGGCGTCCAGATGTGGAGTGCCATAGCGGCATCCGGTCTGGGATCGTCTATCGCTCCCTGCTCGACCATGATCTCCGCCCCGGCGACTTCCTCATTGGGCTGAAAAATGAACAGGACCTTCCCTTCGATCTCATTCTTGTGCTCGACCAGTAATTTAGCCGCAACCAGGAGCATGGCAGTGTGGGCATCGTGTCCACAGGCGTGCATACAACCGGGGCTCTGTGATACGTAGGGGACTTCGTTCTCCTCCTGGATCGGAAGGGCATCCATATCCGCCCGCAGGAGCAGCACCGGACCGGGATTCGACCCTTCGAGAACGGCGACGACGCCGGTCTCCGCAACCCTCCTGGGAACGAGTCCTATATCCTTGAGATACCCCTCGACCTTCTCAGCCGTTCTGTGTTCCTGGAAGCCGAGTTCAGGATGCATGTGGAAATCCCTTCTCAGTTCGATCAGCTCATCCTTCAGCTCGGCTATCCGGTCTTTTATATTCATACGATCGATCCCTATATCAGGTTCCTTTCCAGAAGGGCTTCCGCGATCTGAACTGCGTTCAGGGCGGCTCCCTTGCGGATGTTGTTCGACACCACCCACAGGTTCAGTCCTTTCTCCAGTGTGTAGTCCTCGCGGACCCGGCCTACCATGGTCAGGTCTTCGTCGTTGCTCATCAGCGGCGTCGGGTAGACTTCGTTGTCCACATCATCGATCAGCTTGAGGCTGTGCGCATCCGCCAGCAGCTCCATCGCCTTCTCCCGGCTTACCTTCCGTTCGGTCTCGATATTCACCGACTCCGAGTGGCCGTACCACACCGGCACCCGCACGCAGGTGGCGGTCACGTTGATTTTTTCATCCAGGATCTTTTTGGTCTCGTTGACCATCTTGTACTCTTCCTTGGTGTAGCCCCCGTCCTGGAACACGTCGATGTGGGGCAGACAGTTGAAGGCGATCTGGGTCTTGTAGGCCTTCGGTTCCTTCAGGCTTCCGTTCTGCAGATATTCTTCAGCTTCGGCCCTCAGACCGTCGAAGGCCTTCTTGCCCGACCCCGAGACCGCCTGATAGGTGGAGACGACCACCCGCTTTATCGATGCGTAATCGTGCAGCGGCTTCAGCGCGACCACCATCTGAATCGTCGAACAGTTGGGGTTGGCGATGATGCCTTTGTGCCAGTCCAGGTCCTCGGGGTTCACCTCAGGCACTACCAGGGGGCACTCGGGGTCCATCCGCCATTGACTGCTGTTGTCAACAACGACCGCACCCTGCTTCACCGCTTCGGGGGCCAGCTGTTTGCTGGCTTCTCCTCCTGCCGAAAATATCGCTATGTCGATATCCTTGAAGTTCTCGAATTTCGCCTCCAGGACCGTGTGTGACTTGCCGTTGAAGATCACCTCTTTGCCTTCATTGGCCGCTACATCCAGGGGGCGGAACATCGCCACCGGGAATTTGCGCCGCTCGAGGGTCTTCATCATTTCGGTGCCGACGATCCCCATCGCACCGACCACTGCAACGTTATATAAATCCTTCTTACCCATCTATTTTTTCTCCTTCGTCAATGTGTGCGCGCCGCGGCTGTGCCGGACAGACTCCGGCCCGCTGCTTCCCCGGCGCGCACGGTTTCGCTTGCCGCCAAGCCGGCTGAAGTTTCACCGGCGCTCGCGCTCTCGCATTCCGGCCTTATTAAGCCGGTCTTATTAAGCCGGCTACCGTTATGCCGGCCCGATCTGATCAAGCTGGTTTGCCGATCCTTCCGGCCTTATTTCAGCTTGCCTGCTTCGATCTCCCGGATCACTGCGCTGAGGATCTCGATACCCTTCATCAGATACTCCTCGGTGATCACCAGCGGCGGCAGCAGACGGGCTACGTTGCCGTGGTGTCCTCCCACCTCGATCATCACGCCCCGCTGATGGCCGTATTTGCGGACCATCTTTGCATAGTCGCTCGCGGGCTCCCTGGTCTTCGAGTCCTTCACCATTTCGATGGCGATCATCAGACCGATCCCCCGGACTTCACCGACGATGTTACTCTCGCCTTCAAGCTTCTTCAGCGGCACCATCGCCTTTTTGCCCAGCTGCAGGGCCCGTTCGGGGATTTCGTTCTCCGTCATCCAGCTCAGCGCTTTCGCGCCGGCGGCATAGGCAATCATATTTCCCCGGAATGTTCCGATGGTCTTGCCCGCCGGCCAGGTATTGAGCTTGTCCTTGTAGGCAATTGCCGAAATCGGAAAGCCGACTCCTCCCAGTGCCTTGCTTATGGTGATGATGTCCGGAACGATCCCGAAGTGCTCGAAGGCGAACATCTTGCCCGTCCGTCCGAGTCCGGCCTGTATCTCGTCGCAGATCATCAGCACATCGTGCTTGTCGCAGATCTCCCGCACCCGCTGCATGAAACGCGCGGTGGGAATGATCGTTCCCCCTTCGCCCTGTACCGACTCGAGAATCACCGCCGCCGGTTTCAGGTAACCGGAGTGGCTGTCGCTGAGCACCCGGTCGAGGTTCTCCGCCGCCTGCAGGTCCACATCCTCATCGGGGCAGCCGAAGGGATTACGGTACGTGTAGGGATAGGGAATGAACTGCACCCCCGGGGCCAGCTGTCCGATGCCTTCCCGGTGATGGGCATCGCAGGTCATCGCCAGGGAAATACCGGTCATCCCGTGGTAGGCCCCTTCGAAGGCGATAATGCCGTTGCGTCCGGTGTTGTAGCGGGCCAGTTTGATCGCCTGCTCCACCGCGTCCGAGCCGGTCGGTCCGCCGAAAAAGACCCGGTTCAATTCCTTCGGCAGCAGACCCTGCAGCACCTCAACCATCTTCTTCCTGGTGGGCGTGGGGATATCGAGGGCATGGGTCACCTCGTCGATCTGCTCGTGGGCCGCCTTCAGCACCTCCGGATGTCCGTGGCCGACGGCCATGACTCCGGCTCCACCGAACATATCGATGTAGATGTTCCCGTCGACATCTTCGAGAGTCGCACCCCGGCCGCGCTTGAGGGCCATGGGCATGCCCTTCGAGTAACTCACTGCCGAGCTTTCATGTTCATTCTGATATGAGAGAATCTCCTGGGACGCCGGTCCCGGAGGGGTCACCTTGATATTCGGTGCTCCTTCGAATGAAAGTTTTACCAATTCCTGTTCACTGATCATCAATTACCTCCTGAAAGTTGTTTATAACCAAATCTCTCAGCGGTAGAACCCTTCGAGAGGTTTTTACTTCATACTGCTGGACTGACCCAGCTTCTCGGAAATTCTCGCGGCTGCATCCAGAAGCGGCTTCTGCAGACTCTGGAGACGCTCATCGGTGAGACGCATAGCAGGACCTGAAATCGAGATGGTCGCTACGATCTGCTGGCGGTAATCATAGATGCCCGCCGCCATTGCATTCAGATCATCACTCCACTCCCTGATTTCAAGTGCGTATCCCGTGGTTCCGGCTTCAGATACAGCTTCGAGCAGGACGTCCCGGTCGACGATGGTAACCGGCGTACGGGCCGTCATCGGCAGGGTACTGACAAATTCCCTCCGCTGATCCGCTGGCATGCCTGACATGAGCACCTTACCGGACGCACAGGAATGAACGGGATACGAGTAGGTAACATCCGGATTGACCGTCAGATGGTGCGAACTCTTCACCTCATCGATGGCAATCACCATGTTCTCAACGAGAACGTTCAAATAGATATTCTCTTCAGCGACCTTCATCAAATTGATCATCACCGGCTTTGCTACGTCCCGCAGGTCGCGGCTCAAGGGAACCGAACTCCCCAGCTTGAACAGCTTGAATGTGAGTCCGTAGCCGTCCTCTTCCTTTTCCACGTAGCCGATCTCCATAAAAGTCGCGAGCAGCCGGTGCACATTCGCCCGGCTGAAACCAAGCGCCTTCACGATATCCATGGGGTGTACCGGCTGATTGTTTCCGATATACTCCAGCATATGGAACGCTTTGATGACGGTAGTGGCAAGCACGTAGGATTTTTTTTCACTATTTGAACGTGTGTTTATATTTTGTAACACATTAGTATTATGGTATGGTTTTCTGACTTTGTCAATGTTTTTCTGGCGGGAGTGTACACTCTTTCCGTCAGAAGATACACTCACGTCTATGAAACACGGGTTTTCTGCCGAATCAGCCGCCGAGTGCTGGTGGAAAAAGACAAGCGTCTACCAGATCTATCCCCGCTCTTTCCAGGATAGTAACGGCGACGGGATCGGCGATCTGCAGGGTATCATCTCCAGGCTGGATTACATCCGGGAGCTCGGCTTTGAAACACTCTGGATATCACCATTTTTCCGGAGCCCCCAGAGAGACCTGGGTTACGATATCAGTGATTATTATTCGATCGCCCCTGAATACGGGACCATGGACGACTTCCGTGAACTGGTCGATCAGGTACATACGAGAGACATGAAGCTGGTCCTCGACATGGTGCTCAACCACACCAGCGACGAGCACCGCTGGTTCCGCGAGTCCGCCTCCGGGATGGACAATCCGAAGCGTGACTGGTACGTGTGGCGGGACGGGCGCAAGCCCGGCGGTAAGGCGCCTCCCAACAACTGGTCGAGCATGGTGAGCGGCAGGGGCTGGCACTATCATCCATCCACCGGTCAGTGGTACTGGGCTAGCTTTCTCCCGTTTCAGCCCGACCTGAACTATCGGAATCCCGACGTGAAGGAGGAGATGTTCCGGATACTGCGTTACTGGCTCGGCAATGGAGTTGACGGCTTCCGCCTGGACATCATCGGGTCCGTATACGAAGACCCGGCCTTCCGGGACAATCCCTTCTCATGCCGGCTGCTTCCGAACGAAGCGAACGAAGGCTTTCTGTTCCGCTCGACAAAGATGACCCAGAACCATCCCGACAATTTCGAATTTGCCCGGGAGCTGCGGGCCCTGGTCGATGAATTCCGCGATCCCCCCCGATTTCTCGTAGGAGAAACCTTCGGCAAACCGGAGCTTCTGCGCAGATACTGCGGCCGGGAGGAGCCCGATGGTTTGAACCTCGTGTTCCTCTTCAGGACGATGAATACCCCGTTTCGTGCCGGAGCGATACGCCGGATGCTGAGGGATTTCGAGGAACATTTTCCCGGCCCCTTTCTCCCTACCTACGTATATTCCAACCACGACCGGTCGCGGCGTTTCACCCGCCTCGGCGGTGACGTGCGGAAGGCCAAATTGAACGCCCTCCTGCAATTTACGGCACGGGGCGTACCCTTTACCTACTACGGCGAAGAGATCGGAATGCAGCAGGGACAGATCCCGCCCAAGGAATCCCGGGATGCAGTAGCACACCACATGGGAACCAGCCCCGTCTGGAAAATCAAGCTGCTGAACCGCCTCACCGGCGGCGCCGTGCAGCGGGACGGCTGCCGCACCCCGATGCAGTGGAATGGGAAGACCAGCGCCGGCTTCACCGACAGCACTGTCGGACCGTGGCTTCCCGTGAACTCCGATTACGCCGAAGTCAACGTCGATGCGCAGATGGAGGATCCGGATTCACTGCTTGCCTGTTACCGCAGACTCATCGCTCTTCGGAGAAAGCATCCCCCGCTTCACAGCGGCACCATGAGGCTTCTTCCCGCTCCCCCGTCGGTCCTCGCTTATGAACGTACCTGGGCGGCCGCGTCAGCTGAAGAGAAAGAGAGAATTCTTGTCCTGCTGAATTTCTCCGGACGGAGGTCCCGTCCGATTCTCCCGGAGAGCGGGTTCGAACTGCTGTTCTCCACTTGCCGGCGGCCGGCGGCAGTCAGGGCGGATAAATCGAAGCTGCAGAGCACAGAATCAGACGCGGCATGGCCGGCAGCGGTCAGATCGGATAGCGGTCGGGATGAACAGGGGCCGTCGGAACGGAGACAGGCTGCGGAAGCCTGTTCAGAAGAGGCCCGATATGACGGGGGCCGCTCGGATAGCGGCCGATTGGATGGGGTCCGGCGGGCGAATACCCGGCCGGGGGAAAAGTACAGCGGGAGCAGCAGAAACCGCCTGGAACCGTGGGAGGGGAGAATTTATATCTGTACTATATATCCCCAGGATTCAAGGCCGTAATCCATTTCCCCTTTAAGAGATAGATGATTGCAAAGATTGCAGTAATCATGTTGGACACGAACATTCCCCACCAGATACTTGCCGGTCCCATGCCAACTGCGTATGCCAGAAAGTAGACAACGGGAATCCTCAGACCCCAGAGACGGAGAATATTCAAATACATCACCGGACGGGTATCTCCAGCGCCCTGCAGGGCTCCGATAGCCGCATGGAAAAGTCCGAAGAGTACAACCGAAGGAGCTACTATCCGGAAGAGCTCCGCCCCGTACTGTATCGTCTCGGGATCGTCTACGAAGAAGCGTACGAACTCGCTTCCATAAAAGAACACGAGTGTCATGCAGGGAATGAGAAAGGCCTGTGTGCTGAGGATACTCAGCAGGATTGCCTCCTTGGCGTTTTCCACCTCTCGCGCTCCCAGATTCTGCCCGACCAGAGTGGTTGTCGCCCGGGAGATTCCCATCGCCGGCATATTGAAAAGGCTTATCAGGCGGTTCCCCACTCCGAAGGCGGCTATAACCGCCGTACCGAATGAATTGACGATCCCCTGCAGAACGGTAAATCCAAGGGCTGCTACCGCCTGCCCGAACGAGGAAGGAAGACCTATTCTGAGAAAAAGAGCGACGGATTTCCGGTCAAGCTTCATATGTTCTTTCCGGAGCCTGAGCCCGTACCGTCCCTGAATCAGCAATATGAAAGCGATGACCGAACCGATCGCCCGCGCAATAACTGTCGCCAGCGCGGCTCCGCGAACACTCATGGCAGGGAAGGGACCGATACCGAAGATAAGAAGAGGATCAAGGGCAATATTCAGCACTACCGTAAATACCTGCAGCACGAGAGGCACCATAGTCTTTCCGATTCCCTGCATGGTGCTCTGCAGAATGAGGAATCCGAACATGAACGGCAGCCCCGCAAATATAATATTCATGTAGTCAAGGGTGAAAGCAAAGACGTTGTCCGGCGTCCTCAACAGGATAAGAAGAGGTTTTGACAGCAGAATACCGATTACGCATAGTATAAAGGAGGTCAGGATCATAAGAGAACTTGTCTGCCCAACGTAAAAATCCACCCGTTCATCATTTCCACTCCCCTTGGACTGGGCAATCAGAGTAGTCCCGGCGAGGGAGAAACCGATACCGAAGAGAATCAGAAAAAAGATGATGGGAAATGCTATGGTAGGTGCGGAAAGTTCCGCCTTTCCAAGTTTCCCAAGAAAAAAAGTATCGGTGAGGTTGTAGAGTGTTTGAACAAGGTTACCGGCCATCAGCGGCAGGGCAATCCTCATGAGAAGTCTGAATTGAGTGCTCTGCTTCATACTTTCCGCTTGGAACGAAACGAATTAATACCTACTATGTGCGAATAATAGTATCAGGAAGTCGACAGGCATACAATCGGTAGCGGGATACATATTCACCTGAGAGCAGGTCGTCTCCGCAAGGCGGCGCAAGGCTTTTTCCATTCAGGCTTTGCAGGTCGTCCTTGCGTCCGGCGGTAAACGTGTTACACTTAAGGCAGAATAACTGAGGAGCCCGCAATGAACATTATCATCGGCCATTCGAACACCGACCTCGACTGCCTCGGGTCCATCGTCCTCGCCAAGTATCTCTATCCCGGGTACGTGCCGGTAAAAAGCCGCCTCATCCATCCGGTGGCGAAGAAGGCGGAAAACCTGTTCCAGAAAAATTTCAACTTCATCAATCCGAAGGACCTGCAGAATGAACATATCGAGAACATCGTCATTGTGGACACCCGCACCTACAGCCGGGTGAAGGAGTATTTTCAGTATATCGGGAGCAGCGAAGCCCGAATCGAAGTCTACGATCACCATCCCGGAGATGAAAACAGTTTCCCGGAAGCGACGATTCACTATTCTCCCACCGGTTCCAACACCACCCAACTCGGCATCGAGGTAATGAAACAGGGCCTCAGTATTGCACCGGAGGACGCTTCCATCGCCCTCGCCGGAATCTATGCCGACACCGGCAACTTCACCCATGAGAACGTGGGAGAAACGGACTTCAGCGTGGCCTCCTTCCTCCTCAAATCAGGGGCGGACCTCAACATCGTGAAGACGATCCTGACCCCTCTGGCAGCCAAGCACCAGATCACTCTCTTCCACGAGCTGCTCAACCGTCTCGAGTACTGCACGATCCACGGACACCGGGTGATCACGAGTTACTGGGAGATCGAAAGCGAAGCCGAAGGGCTGGGGGCAGTGGTCGAGAAGGTATTCGAAGTCGAGAACCAGGACGTCTATTTCGCCCTTTTTCACTTCAAGAAAAAGAACAAGACCCTGATCATCGCCAGAAATCAGAAACGCAACATCCATCTGAACGAAATACTGAAGGACTTCGGGGGCGGCGGGCATGAGAAGGCCGCTTCGGCAACCGTAAAGAACCAGGACGGCCAGATGGTCTACGCCAAGCTCCTGGCACATCTCGACCGGCTTCTGACTCCCGCGGTCACCGCCGCCGAGATCATGACACGGGAGGTAGACCACATTCACCTCGACGCAAGTCTTATGGAAGCATCTCTCTATATGGAAAAAATTTCCCACACCGGCCTTCCAGTACTGGGCGAAGATCACAACCTCGTAGGCTTCATCACTCTGCGGGACATTATGAAGGGGAGACGCGCCGGGCAGATGCATGCGCCGGTAAAAGCCTACATGAGCAGGAATATTATCACGGCAGCTCCGGACACGACTGTATGGCGGATAGAGGAGATCCTCTTCAACCACAACGTCGGGCACCTTCCCATCGTTGAAGACAGTCAGATGGTCGGTATCGTCACCCGTGCCGATTACCTCGATCACAAACGATCCCGCAACACTTCCCGCAAGGCGGTACTGCAGGACATGGGCCTGGAAGTGAAGGAACCGGTCGGCTCCTACTGATCAGAGTCCTCCGCCTTATTCACACCCGCGGGGCAATTCTTTATACTATTACTCATGAAAATGCACTACCGGCCTTTTGGACAACTCGGATGGGATGTCTCCGCTCTCGGATTCGGAACCATGCGGCTTCCGGTTCTCGACGGAGACACCAGCAGGATCGACGAAGAGCGGGCGGCCCGCATGCTGCGGTCCGCCATCGACGCGGGGGTGAACTACGTGGACACCGCCTATCCCTACCATGGGGAAAAGAGCGAGGAATGCGTGGGCCGTATACTCCGGGACGGCTACAGGGAGAAGGTCAAACTGGCTACCAAGCTTCCCATCTGGGACGTGGAGGCGTATGACGACTTCTACCGGTATCTGGAAATACAGCTCAAGCGTCTTCGGACCGACACTATCGACCTTTACCTGATCCACGCCCTCAACACGAAGCACTGGGAGAAAACGAAACAGCTCAAACTCCTCAAAGCCGCCGAAAAGGCAAAAATGGAGGGCCTGATCGGTCACATCGGTTTCTCCTTTCACGATGAATATCCGGTCTTCGAACAGATCCTCGCCGAATACGACGGCTGGGAATTCTGTCAAATCCAGTACAATTTCATGGATACAGAATACCAGGCGGGCCGGAAAGGACTTCTGGAGGCCGCCCGGAAAGGACTGGCCGTGGTGATCATGGAACCTCTCAAGGGCGGACAGATCGCCGCTCCGCCCCCCGATTCGATCAGACCGGTCTGGGAAGAGCTCGGGGCCGATTTTTCCGGCGACACCTCCGGCAGTCCGCAGTCCGCCGGCGCACGGAACGAACATGTCGCCCTCGCCCTGCAGTGGCTCTGGGACCAGCCCGAAGTGTCCACGGTCCTCAGCGGCATGAGTACCTTTGAACAGGTGGAGCAGAACCTCGACAGCGCCGCCCGCTCGAAGCCCCGCATTTTTTCCGAAAGGGAGAAAGAACTCTTTGACCGCCTGCGGCGGGAATACGCAGCCCTCCGCAAGGTCGACTGCACCGGCTGCGGCTACTGCATGCCCTGCCCGAACGGCGTGAACATTCCCCGGAACCTGCTCCTGTACAACGAGCTCCACATGTACGGAGATCTCAACCAGCCCCGACGGGTGTACAATCTGGTCTTCGGCAGCCGGGACCGGGCATCCAACTGCATAGAATGCGGAGAGTGCGAAGAGAAGTGCCCGCAGCAGATCCCGATCATCGAGTCGCTGAAACGGGCCCATGCGGCTCTGCAGTAGACGCTGGGTGAAGAGCGCCGGTACGACGGGTCCCCGAAACGGCAACGTGTCGACGGGAGAGACCGCCGGCCGCCGGATCACAGATATACATTTTTTACAAGAGGACCGATACCATGAGTGAATGCACGAAACAGAAAAATGCCGCCAACTGCAACTGCACCTATCCCTGCAGCCGCAAGGGAGTGTGCTGTGAATGTCTGGCCTATCACCGCAGGATGGGTGAACTGCCGGCCTGTTATTTTCCGAATGACGTCGAAGCCGGGTACGACCGCTCGATAGACAACTTCATCAGAGTGGTGAAACAGCACGGCACCGGCTATCTGCGGGCCCTCTAGCCCGGCGACGGTGCTCAGGAAGGAAGCCGCGCATGCCCGAACTGCCGGAAGTCCAGACCGTAATCGACGATTTGACCGCGGCCGGCCTGCCCGGACGCAGGATACTCTCCGTTGACGTGAGAAGGCCGGGCACTGTCCGCCCTCTGTCGCCGGGCGGATTTACCTGCAATGTAACAGGTCTGACCTTCGGGACAATCAGCCGTCACGGGAAGTTCATTCATTTCTCCCTGAGCGGCGGAATCTCCATCCTGGCCCATCTGCGGATGACCGGTCAATTCGAACTGACCGCGGACATGGAGCCGGGTGATCCCCACGACAGGGTCGTTTTTTCCCTCGATGACGGACGGGTACTCCGCTTTCACGACACCCGTACCTTCGGCCGGCTGATATGCACGTCCAATCCGGATGAGATCCTCGGCCGCCTCGGTCCGGATGCTCTCACTGCACCTCTCACAGGGGAACAGTTCCACGCCATGCTGCAGTCCCGCCGCCGGCAGATAAAGGCACTGCTCCTGGACCAGAGTTTTATCGCCGGACTCGGCAACATCTACTGCGACGAAGCCCTCTTCACCGCGGGAATACATCCCCTGCGCTCCAGCAGCAGCATCGATCAGAATGAAGCGGCGCGCCTTCTGGATGCAGTACATTCGGTCCTGCGGACCTCCCTGCGCAATCGGGGGACCTCTCTCGGCGACGGAGAAACCAACTACGTGTCCGGCGGCCGGGCCGGAGAGAACCGTTCTGCACTGCGAGTCTACGGTAGGAGGGGCCAGGCGTGTTATCAGTGCAGCGCGGAGATAGAGAAGATCTACGTGGCCCAGCGGGGCACCCACTTCTGTCCGATTTGCCAGCCCTTCTACAGGAAATAATCCCGGTAGCGGCGGATGAACGATGCCATGGATACCGGTTCGATCCCGAAGACATCCCGCAGGACCGGAGTGCGGCGGTCAGCCCTGCCTTTTTTCACAGATCGGTATATGAGGACCATAACGGCTATGCATGCCGATGAATCCCCGATTCTCCTGCGGTGCAAGAAAAAAGCAGGAACGCCCGGAGACTTATATGTAATCGTGCGCCCCAGTTCAGCGCTCAGCATATCGGCGACTTCGGAATAGGTGAAGCTTTCATCGCCGGTCAGCTCATAGGCCTGGTTGAGATGTACCGAATGGCCTATGCAGCGGGCCCCCGCCGCGGCAATATCCTGGATAGCGATAAAATTGGTTCTGCCTTTACCTGCCGGGATGAGCAGCTTCGAACTGCGCTGGATCTCTTCACGGTGGCTGGTAATGAGATTTTCCATAAAAAAGCTCGGCCTGAGAAAAGTGTAGCCGATGCCGGATTTCCTGATGTACTGCTCGATCCGGTAGTGCGGAGTAAGGCGGTTCCCTTCGACGCCCTGCAGGGAAAGAAAGAGGATGTGACGAACACCGCTGTTCCGGCATGCGTCGATGAAGGGAAAAATGAATCTCTTTACCTTTGAGAGGGCTGGAGGCCGTACAAGCACCACCGTGTCCATACCCTGCACTGCGGAACGGCAGGTCTCGGCTTCGTAGAAGTCGAACCTCCGTACGTCAACATTGGGGTCTTCCAGAAGGAAGTTGACCCGCTCGGGATTCCGGGCGGCAGCGAACAGGTTTATAGCCGTATTCCCCTTGAGATGGTTGTAAAGGGCATGGCCGAAATTTCCGGTAATACCGGTGATCAGTACATTCATGCGGCTATTCTAATCGGCTGATATCAGCGTGTCAAAGCTATTAAAAAAAAAGCACGCGCTTCGAACATCCGAAACAGAACTATACTCCCCTCAGCGCGGCGCTTCTCTCGTCACCCCTGCGCTCGAACCGATTACAGCACGTTCTCCGCTATTTTCCCGGCAGTACCGATATCCCTCCGCAGATATTTGCCTTTGAAATCAACACCTTCGGCAGCTTCGTAGGCCCGGGTGCGCGCCTCTTCGGGAGTATCGCCGATTCCGGTTACGGACAAAACCCTGCCTCCGCTCGTTTCGAGAACGCCGTCTCTCTTACGGGCACCCGCAATGAAGAAGGCGGTGCCTGGAAGGGCCTCGTCCCCGGAAGCGGGAATCGAGAACCTGATAGGCTCTCCCACCTCGTATGTGCCCGGGTAGCCGCCGGATGCCATGACAACGTTACAGGCCGCGCCGCCGAGATAGTTGAGAGGACGCTCCTCAAGTCTTCCTTCGGCCGTCCGGAGCATCAGCTCCGCCAGGTCTTCATCCAGGAGAGGGAGTACTGCCTGAGTTTCAGGATCGCCGAAACGCACATTGTATTCGAGCAGATAGTTTCGGCCCCCGTGAAGCATCAAGCCGAAGAAGATAATTCCGCGGTAATCCAGGCCGTCCGCTTCGAGTCCTCTGAGGGTAGGTTTCAGGATCGCTTCCTCGAAGTCCTTCTGCAGCTCTTCAGTGAAGAATGGGTTCGGAGCAATAGCGCCCATACCGCCCGTATTCGGTCCGGTGTCTTTTTCGCCGATACGCTTGTGGTCCATCGCCGATATAAGGGGGATTCCTCTGCTCCCGTCGCAAAGCGTCAGGATCGACACCTCCCGGCCTTCGAGGAACTGCTCGATCACGATGGTACGGCCGCTTTCCTGTAAAATATCGTCTTCGAAGAGTTGGTGAATCGTCGCGTCGGCTTCTTCGGCGGTTTCACAGATGGTGACACCTTTGCCGGCAGCCAGCCCGTCGGCCTTTACCACCAGCGGATATGCCGCGGATCGTACATAGTCCCGGGCGGCCGCACCCTCTTCCCGCTCGAAGCGGCGGTACTCGGCGGTGCGGATCCCGTGTCTGACCATGAACTCCTTGGCGGCCGCCTTGCTGCCTTCGAGAACGGCCGCGTCACGGCCCGGTCCGACAGTCGGAATACCTGCAGCCCGCATGCGGTCGGCGAGTCCATCCACCAGCGGGGCTTCAGGTCCCACGACGACCAGATCGATGTGCTCATCCACCGCCGCGCGGATCTGATCTTCCGCCTGTACGGCATCCAGATTGCGGCACTTGGGAGTATTGTCGGTACCGCCGTTTCCCGGGGCGCAGAGTATCGACTCGACCTGAGGACTCCGCGAGAGCTTCCAGCAGAGGGCATGTTCCCTTCCTCC
>Ga0272443_10001616_pt1 | contig 31927 bp, 61 predicted proteins | sample SSMAcet12_FD_193581 | JGI IMG/M metagenome (GOLD analysis project Ga0272443, IMG submission 193581) | Marine sediment archaeal communities from Little Sippewissett salt marsh, Falmouth, MA, United States - SSM-Acet-12 | ecosystem: Environmental > Aquatic > Marine > Wetlands > Sediment ... | reverse complement strand
TTCATTCAATCCCCAGTTGTTTTTTCCCTATTAATTCATCCACAACGTTTTCATATTCTTTATGTTCGATATGTGTAATTGCTAAATCTCCATTTTCATCTTTAATTTCTATCCAGTCTGATTTTATATTATCAATCTCTTTCTTGAGGTCTTCTTTCTTGAAGACTTCCACTATCTCCATGCCCTTAAACTCTCTTGGTCTTTCCCTTACAAGTGATAGTTCGTATGTGTAGTATTTCTTCATTCTTCATTATAACCTCTTTACACCCCTTTTAAACATCATCTGTAATAAAATTTTTTGTTCTTTATTTCTTCTCCTAACTTCCTTTTTATTCATATCCATTATTAACATCAAATCTTTCATTTCTTTTTGTTTTTCAAATCTTTCAACAAACTCATCAAATGTTTTCATTGTTTCTTTCATTCAAACTTTACCTCTAGCTTCCTTCCGTTTATGATCCATACTATCTTGTCACCTACTTCCAGCTGAGATGTCTTTGCAATGGCATCAGGAATGGTTGCAATAAGGCTTCCTCCTATCTTGTTTAGCTTTCTCGTGAATTGTGCTTTACTCATCCTTCTTCACCCTCTTTTTAGTTATTGCTGTGTCTATAACATCAACCAATATAAATAATCCAAGTATAGACAACTGGATAATTGCTATTATTATCACAGACAATATTTTTTTCATCTTTCATTTCACCTTTACATTATCTGAACTTTTTTTAGTATATTTATCCAACCTCATAGGAACTTTACTTATCCTTCTCTTAGCCATCTCAACATATTCTTTCTTGATGTCTATTCCTATGAAATTCATTCCCAATTTCTTAGCTACTACTCCTGTTGTTCCTGAACCCATGAATGGGTCTAACACTACACCACTTTCAAAAGGAGAGTTGCAACCACAATCGGTGTAACCAATTTCTTTTCCTCTAATTGTTTCATTTGGAATATCTAAATGTTTTCCTTGTCCATGTCCATCATTATAACCAGATTTTGTTGAACCTTTATAAATTTTTTCATAAATCTTCTCTCTCGCCTTTCCACACTTTGAGCATACATACTTGGGACACCCACTCTTAATCATTGGTCTGACCAATGCTTCAGGGAATACTGCGAAGTGTGCTCCAGGAAATCCTTTTGTTGTGATATTCCAGACACATCGTTTGTTGCGACCTTGTTCTGGAATAAATCTATTTCCTCTTGGTTTATTACCTAATTGAACATTAACAGCAGACATATTAGATCCTTCATGTGTTGTTTGATTTAATTTTGATGATCTAGATTTTATTGAAACTTCTTTATGTGGTTCAAACTGCTGTTCAAAAAAATACTTCTTATTCTTGACAAAGAAAAAAACCTTCTCGAAATCCACAGTAAACCTGTCCTTTACTGAAGAAGGCATACAATTCCTCTTATACCAGATGATTTCATTCCTTAATATCCAACCACGATTAGACATCTCTATTGCGAAACGTGAGGGGATTTGGATTAAGGATTTGTCTGAAAGATTTGTTTTGGTTGGTTCTTTCCTAAAATCATTTCCTTCATAAATTGCTTTTCCTGTGTCTTTCTGCCCACTTCCTGCTCCTGAATAAGTATCCCCTAAATTAACAAAACAAGTTCCTGTTTTTTTTAGGACTCGTTTGACTTCATCAAAGATGTCGCAGAGCTTGGTTATATATTCTTGAAAGGTTGGTTCTAATCCAAGTTGTCCTTCCACTCCATAATCTCGCAAAGCCCAATAAGGAGGAGAAGTGATTACACAGTCTATGGTTTCGTCTTGCATTTCTTTCAAGTGTTGTGTTACGTCTCCGTTTAGTAGTTTAATCATTCATTTCACCTTTACATTATCTGTCAATCCTTCTCCATATCGTCTATCAATACTTTCTTTCCTATCATCTTCTTGGGAACACTAGGTATATACCCTGATGTGTACTCCTTGTTCTTAATCTTCCTGGTCACTTTCTCTTTGACTTCCCTTATAATCTTCATTTCCATCTCCTATGAATATTCTACACATTGCCCTTAATCTCTCTTTATTGTTTCTTCTTCTAACAAACTCTCTTATTTCGTCTTCCATCATTGTTCTTCACACTCCTTCTTTAGTTTTTCGTAATCGTCCTTTAGTCTTTTGTAATCCTTAAGCAGTTGATCGTATTTCTTTTCAAGTGTGTATAGTTTTCCTTTCCAGTAGAGGTAGTTAAACCTTTCTTCTAACATTTCATCAACTCCACTTTTTCATATTCTTCAAAGTCATCCCCTCTTTTTAGGGATTCATCCTGTATTGCCTCTCCTACTATCAGTTCTAGTTTGTTCTGTATCTTTCTCTCCAGTTCTACTATGTCCTGTATTGAGTAGGGATATTCTATATTCCCGAACATTCTTCTGCACATACAGACTATTTCTTTTGCTTCGTTCTCGAATTTCATCTTTCATTCACCTTATTTATGTATCATAATAGACATTTTGGTTATTTAAGCTTTTATGTATCCTAAAATATATGTTTATATACCATAATTATTTAAATATCCTTATGGTCATAAGTTTACTATCGAATAGTAAAAGGGATGAAAATGGAAGAAGAATTTGTTGGTAACACAGAGTTTGAGTTTACAGAAGACGGAAACGTAATAAATGATTAGGAGGTGAAAACAATGTTGGAATACACAATTCAGACGATAGTTAATCTAGGTGAAACCCTATTGATGTTTGTTGACAGTGGTCTCTCACTTGGGTTATGGGTCTTGGTTGGTTTTTTGGTCTATTCAGTGTTCAGCACCATGAAGCCAAAGAAAAAGTAAGTCAACTAGGTGTGGGACTATCTTCGATAGGATAGCCACGCTTTATCTTCAATATCTTGTACATCCACGCATCGAAGTCATTCAACTTCCATATAATCAATATCCAAAAAAATACTGAAAGAAAAGTCCCTACGAGAACACCCCATTTTGTCGGATACATCATTTGCATTTCATCAACTCATTATCTTCTCCTTTATATTCATCAGATGCTCTAATTGGATGTGGTGTGAACTGGTCAAGGTCATATAGAAGTAATATACCATCAGTAATATACCCATCCATACAACCATCCAGATTAAGATGCTTCTCAGATTTCCTTTCGTCTTCATTATACCCACTGAAGCCAAGATGCTCAATGGCACGACAGCGTAAGTGATGTACCTGTCAGTAAGCGTAAACAGTAAAGGAGTCAACACTACCATCCAACACAAGACAAGGAAGTTGAAGTCGTTCTTGAATGTCTTCTTCCCAAGTGTCAATAATAATGGAATGAACACTACCACACCTCCGAGATACATCATCGTGAATATCGGTTTTGTCCTTACAGCCATATTCTGTGATTCAACAACGTTTACTGTATAGTCTGCCTTGTACATGATTACAGGATATGTCATTATGATCACTAGGATGAAAGTCAATAATGATAATAATATTATAGTCAATCCCTTTTTCTTGAATAACCAAAATAATCCGAAAGCACCAAACAACAACAACCCAAAGAACGAGTGGGAATAAAATATCACAAGATTGGAAAGGATGAACCCTAATTTCTTGTCCCTCAAAAAGAAATATATAGACAATGAAAAGAATATCATGTCTATTGCCTGTGGTGTCACCTGGATGACCCTGTCGAAGAATCCGTATGATGAAATCAATAATAACACTGTTATGATGGCGTGTTTCCAACTTAATTCCTTTCCAACTATCCATCCTATGCTAAGCAAAGCTAGTGGATAGAAGATGATCTGCAAGAACAGTACCCAATCTATAGTCTTGAATATATATGTCGGCAACAATAGGTAATGAAATAACGGAGGGTAAGGCGTCTTGATTATGTCAAGGACTTCAGAAAAGCTTTTTCCTTCGTGATAATAATTTGCGACATCTAGATGGAATGTAATGTCTTCACCAATCGGTAATTTGTAATGAATGGCTGTTGTTATTGTAAAGATTAGAGTAACTAGGATTATCAGAAAGAATATTAACTTGTCATTCATCCCCTCAACTCTTCAACTACTTTCTTAAGTTTTCCTTCGTCTTCATGCGACTTCAGATACTTCATGGTATAGATCATGCTTGAATGTCCAGCAAGATTCTGTGCAACCCTTGGGTCTTTTGTCTTCATGAACACATCTTCCAAAAAATTTCTCCTGAAATCATGGGTTGAGAACTTTTCATGCCCTAACTCTCTCGCAGACTTCTTAACAGCTTCCCAGTAGTATCTGTAATTGTTGTTGACCAATCCTAAATGAGTGTCCGATTCACCTCTGAGGAATGGATACTTCCTGCCACAAGTTTCTATGAAATAGGTTATCCTTTCTGAGTATTTCTTTGGTATGAATACTATATGCTCTTTCCCTCTTTTGACTTTTATAGTAACCCTGAGTGAACCGTCTTTATTTTCCTTGAAATTCCTCCATGTATTGTCAAGTACATCATCAGCCCTGACTCCAGTTATGTGTTGAAGTAATGCTACTAACCTATATATTTCATCATCTATATTGAATACTATATCTAATAGCTCATCATTTGAAAGATAATTGCCTGATTTCTTTCTTGGCTTCATCTTTATCTTCACTACTCTTTCATACTCCTTGTCTTTTCCAATGAACCTCAAGTAATGGCTGAAAGCATATTTGATGTAAGTAGTCCTTGTCTTTCGGTTGATATTTGATATGAAGCTGTTTATATTATCTATCGTTACTTCATCATATCTGTCCAGAAATCTGTCTATTGTCCTTGAGTAGTTAAGTATAGTCCTTTCTGAAAGTGTCGTGTTCTCTGTAAGCCATGTCTTGAAGTTCATTTTTTCTTCACCTTCTTATCTAGCTTGTCATATCCCATGATTATGTTAGTCCTTCTCAGTCCCTTAATTGGGTGGGTGTCCATCCTGAAGAAATACTGTCCATTTTCCTGAAGGTTCGACAACAGCGACCTGTGTATGTCAGAAAGGATAGTGTACATTTTATACCTCCTCTCTACCGACATCTGGTCTTTTGGTTTGAAATTCATTGTGTCAAATTCCTTGAACATTTCTAGGATTATTTCCCTTTGACCTATTTCTTTTTTTACTGTCCCCTTCAGGACTGATTCCACGACTGTATATATACCCCAAAGAGAAGCCCTATATACTCTTATTGCATCCAACTGATAAGTAGAACCTGCATTTATCCCTGCGACATCTGACATCTCAAACAGGTTATGGAGTCTTTTGTTTGTAAGATAACTCATGTGAGAAGCGAAACTTACTTCCCCTAGATTTCTTTCGTCTATTTCTTCAGGATTATCAAAGAGTTCTTCCCCTAGTTTTTTTCTTGGCATATCATGTCAACCCTGTCCCTGATATTGCTTCTACTCCTTGACCTAGTATTCCTCCCACTGCTGGTGCTGTTTGTGTCACTGTCTCTGGTCTCTGCATTGCAATCATAGTGTAAGCCAAAGCACCACATATCATCAAGACTCCAAGTATGACAGCCCATTTGAATATTTTTGAAGTATCAGCACCCATCTTCTCAAGCTTTATCGCTGATATTCTGTGCTGTATCTTGGATTCAATCAAATCTGCCCTTGTATTCTTTGAGAAGTATTGAACTATCCTGTCAAATGAAATAGTCTTCCCTAATATCTTTAACTCAGGTGATTTTTCCTTTGGAAACGTATAGGTTTTTTCAGGTGCTTGGTCGTATTCCTCTTTTGTTATCCTACCAGTCTTCAGCATATCCTCTGCTGATACTTCATCATAGTATTTCTGTAGCATCTCAACATAATTCATCACGTTATTATCCTTAAGTTTTTCTGCGTATTCCCCACCTGTGACATCTATTGACTCAGCAAACAATCCGTATGTCATCGCACAAGGAACTTTGGAAGAACTCTCGATATGAACATGACCTGGATCTATGATATAATACCCTCTGTTTTTTATATAAGCCATGTCTGAATCTTTTTTAGCAATACGGAATACAATCCTCTTGTCTTCGTCTGGGTTAATCAGGATCATTCTCTTTCCGAACCCAGCCTTGAAGAAAGTCATTGCAGGTGTCTTCAAAATCAGTAAATATAAAAATAAGAAAAGTATGAAACACAATCCACTTATGGTAAGACCTAAAGGACTTAATATTATCACTTGCCATGGTAATGTCGGCATCAGAATGCAACCCCACACTTAAAACAATGAATATCCCAGTATGTCAGCTTCTTTGTAGATGTTTTTGTAAATGCACCACATTTACTACATTCTTTATAAAGTGGTTTCTTTACATTACCAGCAGGTGTATGCACTGTGTAATATTTCTGCTTTTCAAATATTCTTACCATTAACTCATCCCAAACATTCTTTTTAACAACCCAGGTTTTGAAGCCTGACTAAATCCGCCACCAGCAAAGCTTTGCCTGATTTGTGTTGCCTGTACTGTCCTTTCATTCAGTTTGTTCTGATTCTCAGTACCAGAAGACCTTCTAAGGTTAAATTTTGAAATCATCCTAGCTTGATCGATTACTTGCAGAATGGAATCGTTCACCACACATGGTGGCATTGACATTATCTGACTGCATATCATCGATTCCAGATAGGACTCGAATATTGACAGTTCATTAGGTGAAATAAAAGTTATTTTTGAAGTCTTTGAGATCATTGCCCATATCTCAAAATTCTGTAATCTGTCTTCAACCCATTGGTCGTTAAGAAGTTCCTTCATGTTCTTCTTCATTTCAGACTCATACTGTTCATCCCAGTTTTGGTCTGGTGTGCTTTGCTCGAGTTGTTTTATCTGAAGTTCCTTAATCTTGTTGTCCATCAGATTACTTTTCATATTATCAGAATATATATTTTAATGTGATAATATAAAGATATTCTAAATATTCGATCCTCTTCTCTCTTCGTCTGCTACAAATTGTGCTGGTTGCATGACACTTGCTATGAACGAGTACACTAACATTATCAATGCTAAACCGAACCATAGGTAAGCTAGGTTAAGCATCCTGTATTCTTGGACATGACATACCCATCCAGATGAAGTGTATTCGCAAAAGTCCTTGTTGACATTAAAGGAAGTCAACCCAAGCATAAGGAACACACCGACACTGAGCCATTTGAATATCAACACATCACTCTTTAGGAATGATATTAACATCAATAGTATTCCAAATATAGATAATAATATATATATTTCAACAATCATATTCATGTTAGTTGGTTTACATTTTCCATTTACACATCCGCTAGGACAGTTTGTCTCTTCATAGATGTTAAGTATTTCATCCACTCCGTCTGTAGTTATAGTCTTGTTTGTTATTATCTGAAGCGTGTTGGAATCAATACAGGTCTTTGTAGTCTCTGCATATACACTAGATAAAATCATCATTAAGATTATTACACTAAATATTATGTTTTTCATTTATTTTACCTCCTTGTTACCAGCTAGTTAAAGCACTTCTTTTCCATGTGTTATCATCAACACAAACATAAATATAATCTGAATCCCAAACTATCTCTCCTTTAAATCCACTATCTGTTGCACTTGCAGGAGTGTAGCTTGTATTTATCCTCAATTTGTTATATATAAACACATTCCTATATTCTGAATCCCCGACACTATCTATCCATGACTTGTAAAGGTTATTTGAATCTTCTATATAAAATCTTTTATGGACTGCATAATTGATTTTGTATGACCAAGTGTCTGTAGTGTTTATAGCTCCATCGTTATCATATAGTATATAATTGAAACTGTAAACACCTTCATTAAAACCTGAAGTATCCAATGTATAATTATATTGATCTGAAGTATTGCTCATTTGATAAGTATTTCCATCAAAGGTAACATTAACTCCTTGACAGTAACCGTCTTCATCTGAACAATTAACATAGAACTCTATCTGTGATAAAGGGTAGTCCTGTGGAGATAATGGATTAGTTCCATTTGCTGACCATACAGGAAAGACATTTGATGTTACAGTAGCGTAATGTGTCTCAGAACATGATGTATAATTTTCTGTTTGTTCATAAAACCCAGTAAAATTATATTGTGCATCTATACTTGTAACTTCTGTTATATTCTCTAAACTTGGTGCTGTACTTGATTGTTGCACCCATCCTGTGTGGTTAGAATCTATATAGACTGTTCCCTGAGTGTTGTTGATAACAAAAGTAACATTTATTCCTTCTGGGTTATCATAAACTCTATTTCCATCTGTTCCATTTAAGTATAGATTACATGATGTAGAACCTCTAGTAACAGTTAAATAATCTGCAACTTCCCCTGATGTGAAGTTAGCACAACCTGAAGTATTATATGTATAATTATAAACACCAACTCCTAGAACAGTTGTATCTGGATTAGAAACAGATGTATCATTTCTATAAAGGTTATATGCACAATTACCATCTCCACTATTAGTTTCTGTTCCTGTCCAATCTGAAGCTGTTCCATAAGTCAGTGGTGTAGTTCCAGATAATGACATTCCTGTAACTGAAGATGCTTGATTTACTGTAAAATCTGCATAATTAGTTTTATTTTGAACTCCTTCTGTACTGTTACAATAGAATGTATAATTAAGAACACCTGCTTCCATGCTTGTGATGTTAGTATAATATATATCTAATGAATCATTTGTTGCAGTAACATTTGTTAATGATCCTGTGACATTATGCTCAAATATAACATTATACATTCCTGTCTCATCGGTACAGTTGACTTGGAATCCATAATTTTGTGAAGTTGTATAAGTTACAGGGTCTGCTGTGTTTTCTGTCAAGTCTTGCCATTGTGGTGTAGTACCAGCAGGTGCATTTGACTCTTCTGCCCCTATTGTTGTGATGTTTCCCAATCCTTTATAGTATTCTGCTTGGATAGATGCTAAATCCATTGTCACGTTAGAGAACCTGTATTCGTCATAGACACCTTTTGATGATGGGTTTCCGTCATAGTCCCCACCTATAGAACCCCTTGCTGTGGCGTGGTATTCCCAATCGAAACTACTTGCTGTTTTTACTAATTCTCCATTAACATATATCTTTGCTTCGTTCGCATCATCATTGAATGTATATGCAACAAAATACCAAGTGTCTACAAGAAGTGTGGTCTCGTAATAAATCTCATGCTCTGCACCACCATCCCAAGCCAATATACTTAAAGCCCCATTCTGTGAGGAATCATACCAAGTGTCAGCCCTGCCCCCAGCGTGTGTACCAGTTCCCATGCCACCTACATCAGCATTCCATTCCACCGTAGGCTTGACCCAAAATGAAATAGTGAAGTCCCCATGGTCTGCTATACCTGCTGTCTTTATGGCATCTATGTCTACATAATCCCCGACTCCGTCCATCTCCAATCCGTTACCAAACAACCCTGCGACCACAGTCGGGTCTCCTCCCGCTGTTCCTGTTATAGCATTCGGGGTAGAGTCTATTGAGTTTGCCTCTGTAAGATGATATGAAGCAACATAAGTGTCCCCATAGACTGAATGAGGCTCGAATCCTAACTTGTTTGTTTCGTTCTCCCAGAAATTCTCTGTCACATCTGTTGATATTGCGACTGCACCATCAGCACATCCTGATTGTTCACAATAGATGTAAGACTCGTTTCCAATCAAAGCCCAGAAGATGTCATCATCTACAAGAACAGGGTAAATACCGACATCTGTAGTGTGGTTGTTGTAAATAGGATATTTGTATGGGAATGATTCGTTCCACCAAGAAGCGTTTACAGAGAAGACAAACAGTAACGAGAATATTATTGAAGTTGTTATAAATATCTTATTCAAGATGAACCACCATATCTCCATTTGTTGTAAAGTAAATGTATGAGCTTGTGTTTGTAATTATCTGTGATGTATTTACCCTGTTAAATTCTACATTATCTGTAGTGTTCAAGTCTTGGTCATGGTCATGACTACCAGATCCAGTCTCAAATATTGTTGAGTTCAAGAACCATTCATAAGATGAGTTATATGCAGGAACATTTTCCATCAAGCTTCCGTCACCGATGAAATATCCAGCAGATATATTTCCAGTAGTGTTTATGGTAAAATTACCACTTAATCCTATACTGTCTATTATAAAACCTGCTATACCTGAAGTCAATGTACATACGTGTTGTTCTTCACAGGTTGCTGTTGACATCTCTTCACAAGGTGTCGCTGTACCATAACAATTTCCAAACCACCAATAGCATCCTCTTTGACCTGTATTTGTAGTCCATCCGCATAGACTTCTGTCTAAAATATCTCCACAGGCTATGGCAGTCCCAGTACAGGTGGAATTCCCATGGACAATCAGGCTTTCCATCACTTCGATGTTAGGTGCAGTCACATTCCCTTCAAAAAATCCGTCTCCATGAAAATATATGTCTCCATCCTCACAGTGAAGGCAATCTGTCTCAAACCCACCTGAAATGATTGTATCCCCAGAAATACTTACATTCCCTGTGATTGTTGTGTTTTCTGTCACAGTCAGATTAGAAGTTTGCATATTGTTAAAAAAACCATAATCTGCTGAGATGTTGTATATCCCTAAATCTACACAGGATGTTGCCCCAATATATGGAACAAAACTATCATTTATAAATGACTCGTTCATGTAGAGACTTACATTTACAGGAAGATAATAATCCAATTCGTCTGTGAATGGGTTGTATGTCCAGTCTGCATAAGCAAAAGGTATCAGGAATAATGCAAATATTAAGTATAATTTCCTATCCAATCTAATCACTATATAAACTTATTGTAAAGTTATAATATAAAATAATGTTAAATTAAAACAATCCCGCATATCACTTCAATAATTTTAAAAATGAAAATAAAAAAAAAGAAAGTCTAAAATCTCAACGAAGTTATTACTAGTCCTAATACCATCATTGCAACGATGACATAAGGCAATATACTTGCTAGTTTGAATCCCGAGTATGACTGGTCTGAGATGTTGTCAAATGCTGTGTAACCGCTTCCATTATAGCCTGTGTATGTCCAAACTACAGCACCTGCACCGACATTTGTCGTTATCGTACATACTCCTAACTTTGGATAACTTACATTGTAATCTGTACTAACAGTCATCAGTTGGCTTCCATTGTAAGCTGATGTAACTGAATCGACTTTACAATGTTCAGCTGAGTCTGCTGTTTGACTTTCACCTGACCCTGTTAATCCTGTTGATTCATTTGTTACTGTGGTTTCCCATGTGTATATTGTTGCATCTTGTGTTGTTGAGAACACTGTAACGATAATTAATAGCACCAAAGGGATAATTAAAATTGGAACTAATGTCTTTTGCACATCAGCCATTTAATCCCCCTTTACACTCTTCCACCAAAGCTCAAAGCCCCAATGACTAATGCAAGGATTGCCATTGCGATTATGACATAAGGTAAAAGACTTGCTAATTTAAATCCGTTATATGTTCCTGTGTTGACTTTAGTGAATGATGTGTTAGCATCTGCACTGAAGTCTCCTCTATCTACGTTTGTCTCGAACTGGGTGTATATAGCCACCATAATTATTAATAATAGTGGTACAACCAATGCGGGTAACAATCTTTCTACTACCATGTTTATCGAAAATAACAATAATGAAGTTTGTTTAAAAAGGTTGTATTACAAAAAACTTAACCACACCTGAAGACCGAACAAAGAAATAGTTATCATCATTATCATGTAATAGATTGTCTTAATTTTTAGTGTCTTGGTTGCCCTCTTTATTCCCTCTTCCAAGAACCTTTCTATCTCGTCTGTCCTGTTTGTCTTGTTGACTTCAACTATCCTTTCCAAGTCTTTGAGTGTCTTCGGGTCTAATCTGAAAGTTATTGGATTTGTCTTTACCATTATCTCTTACCTCCGAATATTGTCAAAAATATAATAGTTATTGATCCGACTACTAATAATATGATTGCCCTTTGGATTGTAACCAAACCGAAACTTATAAAACCGACACCGACTAACAATAAACTTATGACTGTTAATCCAACACTTCTTGTCTTCATGTATATCAGTATCAATGAGACTGAAAACAGTATGGTGTAAAGCATATCTGCACCTACAAGTGAGACAAAAGGACTAACTATTGCATTAAAAATGTCCCCTGCTATTAAGTCTTCAAATGCACCCATCATAATCACTCCATTGATTTAAAACTCCTCCCTGTTACTAACTGTAAGACTGCCATCACTTGAAAAATCGTGAATAGAACCGAGACTGCGTTTCCTAATTGTCTTGGCAAACCGAACTGTTGCATTATCATTGCTGGAAAATATATATACTTTCTAAGTGATATGAAGAAATTATTCACACCCTGCGTAATCGCCCTGCTTATTGCTGTGAATATCCCAGTATCAGGATCTTCAGGTGTTAATTCTCCAGCGATTGAATCCTGTACTGCCGAATCCATTTCATTTATCTTTTCTTCATCTGTTATGTCTGAAAATGAAATTGACTCATCCATTCCCATTGCAGTGAATAAACCTGCATCTGTCAGAGCCACTCCTACCAGGTTAAATATTATGCTGATTAAAAGTAAGTCCCAAAACTTCATACGACATCCCTCCTTATCCTTAAAATAAAAACTATCACAGATATAAACCCTGCAACTGCTTTTATTATTGTCGGTACTGTGAATATTCCCCAATAATCCAAAAGCAACACCGATAGGAACATAACTATAGAACCTATTCCTGCTGAGTTCCTTCCGAAAAGCAATCCTATAGGCAATACAAGCAAGAGTGGAATCCATACAAGAGTATCTCCACCAAGTTCACTTATCAGAGTCCCTATTGGAAATCCAGTTGGAATGATTCTTGTGCCTTCTCCTGAAAGGATTACAGTAGCCCCCCATGACGGATAGTCTGTTTGTGTTATCTCATATTTCACCCTGTAAGTTGCGTTATCTGGTGTGTCATAAGTGAAACTGCAGAACGAAGAGTTAGAACAGGAATCATGATATAGTAGAGTGTCGTTTCCTTCTGTGTAGTTGTAAGCCCATAATTCTACAAGTGACGTGGTGTTGCTAGTGTCGTTCCAGACTAAATCTATTGACCCTATACTTAGGTTAAGATAGACATTTCCAGAACTTAAGCTTTCTACTGTAGTTAGATGACCTATTATGATTGTCTTAGTTGTATCGTCAGCATCAACATAAAGATAACCTATGCTCCTACTGGCGTCTATCTCTGATGAATGGACTTCTATAGTGTACTTATCCCCATCTATCAGGTAGATTATTGCCTTGTTCTCTGCATCGAAATTAAGCTCTGTCACTGTCTCAAGAGTGTCTTCTATACTTTTCTTTATCTTCAAGACACCTTCCCCATAGTCACTGGTGTAGTCTTCCAGAGTCATTGTCATCTTAACCAAGTCGTTCTCTGTGAAATCAACAAGGAAGAACTTCCTGAACTCAACAGTAGAGGATACCAAAAGATTCCTGTAATAGAAAGTGTCATCGTAACCAACCTTTACCTTCATCTCATCCAGTTGCTCTACTGCAGACACAAGAATCTTGTCATTGTTTATATCAATGTTGGAAGTCCCTCCAGGACAATAAAGCATTAGCGTGATGTTGTCTGATGGTGGTAACTGGTTGGTGTTGTTTGATTCCTCATAGAATGTCAGTACATAATAAGGGTTTATCTCGCTGTATCCAGTCATTGACACATTGTCTGATGTAAAATTGATAGCTATGTCGGTGTAGTTCTGGTCTCCTATGTAGTTACCAAATCTTACATCGAATGTAGTTACTCCAGTTGTATTCACCACTAAAATATTTCCCATATCTGTCTGGTTAATCCATGCGTCAGATACTACACTTGAATTTACCCATACATCAGTCAGGTTTTCATTAACATAATTCAAATCTATCAAGTTTGTGAAGTTCAGATTCATTGAAGTCCCTGTTGCTGTTATCGTCTTGCTGAAAGCATAAGTGTCTGTGTTGGTGCAACCGTAAGTTGTAGAACCAACAGTCAATATATTCTGTGTAGTCGCATCTGTGTAATTTCCTGTAAGTGGGATATAGCAGGTAAAATTATAAGTCCCGTAAGATAATGTTGAAACATATTCATCTGTTACAACAACACCGTCTTTCAATAATATCTCGTCACCAATAGCATAACAAGTAACATTGGTTTGAGTCCCCTCTGCAACAGTCCAAGATGGTGATGCTGTCAAAGTTAATTCTGAAGACCCTTTGTTTACTGTGAATGTGTTGTAGTCAGTTCTGTTCTGACTTCCTGATGTGTCGTTGCAAATGAAAGAGTAACTTAATACACCAGCACCTATGCTGGTAATGTTGGCGTAGAATATGTCGGTTGTATCATTTGAACATGTTATGTTTGCTAAAGAACCTGTGACGTTATGCTCGAAGAATACATTTGTTATCCCTGATTCATCTGTGCAGTTGACTTGAAATCCATAGTTAGGTGTTGGTGAGTAAGTAGTTGGGTCTGCTGTGTTTTCTACTATGTCCTGCCATTGTGGTGCTGGTTCTTCTGCTCCTAGAGTAGTCATGTTTCCTATTCCATTGTAATAATTAGTTTGGATGTAATCCAAATCCCTTGTAACATTTGAGAACCTGTATTCGTCATAGACACCATAAGAAGAAGGATTACCGTCATAATCTCCACCTATACTTGCTCTTGATGTTGGGTTGTTTTCCCAGTCAAAACTTGCTTCCGTTACCTTCCATTCCCCATTGATATATATTTTAGCATCACCAGTTCCGCTATCAAAAGTAAAGACAATATAATACCAAGTATCCTTTAAGAAATCCATAGTATAATATATTGTGTGTGGGTTAGCTCCATCGTATGATAACATACTAATAGCCCCGTTATGACTATTATACCATATATCCGCCCTTCCTCCAGCATGGCTTCCCATACCCATCTGACCTGTTGTAGAGTTCCATTCACGTGTAGGCTTGACCCAAAATTCAACTGTAAAGTCTCCATGATCTGTAAAATAATTAACTATATTGTTAATGTCGACATAATCTCCAGTTCCATCCATCTCCAATCCGTTTCCAAATAACCCTGCGACTACTGTAGGGTCTCCTCCCGCTGTTCCGTTACTTCTTAATGTTGAATCTATTGAATCAGCTTCCGTTAAATGATAGATTGCAACATAATCTTTCCATATTTCAGTTGGATTATTTCCAGTTTTACTACTTTCGTTTTCCCAGTTCTTCTCGTTTGTTTCGTTTGCTATTGCTATTAATCCACTACTGCAACCCGATTGTTCACAATAGATGTAAGAGTCGTTTATCAAAGAAGACCATATAATCTGATTTCCTCCAACTAATTTATTATCATTAACAGATAAAGTATATTCAGTTGTTGTATGGTTGTTGTAGATAGGGTATCTAAATGGGTATGCAATATCCCACCATGCGTTTACAGAGAAGACAAATAATAACGAGAAGATAATTGATGTTGTAATAAATGTATTCCTACTTCTACATCTATTACTTCTCTTGCTTTCTGTTGTTCTTCTTTCCATCTAACTCACATATTTATTTCTTTTTCATTATCTTATCCAAGTCCTTGAAACTCTTGTCGACTGTCTTCAACACTACACCAGTAGCAATCACTGGAGGAACTATACTCAACATCCCGAATGATTTAGCCACTGATGACTTCATGTCTTCTAATGCTGTCATGTTTTCACCTCCTATTTTTATATCTTCTTTTATGTGTTGGTTTCTTACCTGTTTTTAAACATATTTTTCTTCTTACTCCTCTTGGCATACTTTCACCTCTTTTTCTTTCCATATTTTTTCTTTAATTCTCTATCTAACTTTTTTTTAGCTTTCTTTTTAGATGTTGCCCAAACTGTTCCATATCCAAATTCGTATGGTTTTAATCCCTTTTGAGCCATTTTAACTTTTTTGAATGCTTTTTTTGTACCAGGTCCAAAAATTCCCACCATAATTTTCACCTCTCATATTTTTTAAGTATCTTTTCAGTTTTTTTCATAAATTTATCATAATCTTTTTTTGTTACTCCCTTAGTTGATGTATTGGTGTATTTTCTCCATTCTCTTTTCCATTTATCTCTCTTTCTTACCATTTACTTTTTCACCTCCTCTTTCTCCATTCTTTTTCCAACCTTACTTCAAAAATATCACTTGTATCAAAGAACCCTTTTGGATGTGATACTCTTCTTGTTTTTTTCTTTTTCCTGAATAATCCCATATACATCACAACTCGAACCAACCTTTCTTTTTATGAGGCTTTGCCATCCTTGTCGCTTTCATTCTTATTTGTCTTAGTTTTTCTTTCCTGTATGCTTCATCGTAAATTTTCTTTTCTTCCTGCCTTAATTTTCTTTCTGTATCTATTCTTTTCTTTGCACTTCCATACATCTTCTTACCGAAATTACTTACTCCACTGACTAATCTATCTTTTCTTTGTCTTCTCTTCAATTCTTCCTCAGTAAATAATATCTTCTTAGGTCTTTTCATTACATCCATCCTCTCTTCTTTGCGTATGTCTTCAAACCTTTCTTAAGGTTTGTTGGTGTCTTTGGACTTTTGATACTTGCCATTACAGCTTTCTTACTTATCTTTCTTTTAGCCATTTTTTTCAACCTCCTTCTCTACTTTTGTCAACTGTAAAAAATATCAATCCCAGTATAAATAATATCGGTATATACATCCATGTCGTGTTTACAATAACCATAGTTCCCCTTATGTTCTGGCTGAATGTAGTGTTTGTAACATTCAGGTCAGTCATGGTATCTGACATTATCATTCCGCTTGTGGACTTATCCAATGCCAGAAAGATTATCATGAATATCATTAATGAAAACAATAATGTTATAATCAAATTTCCCATCTAATCACCCTTCCCCATGAACATCACAAACAATATGAACACTAACAGAGCAAACAGTAACCAGTATTGCCAGACTGTCTTCTGTGCAGATATTATTCCTGTCGCATCTGTTGAAGCGTTTATATCAGTTATGTTTTCAATGTCCTCTACTACACCTGAAGTCATTATATTAGACATGGTTGAATATCCAAGTATCAAAACGAAAGCAACTACTAGGAATCCCAACCATAATACTATTGCTTGAACACTCATAATCTAAATAACCTCGTTGATTTTTTTCTTTTAGATTTAGTCTTTGTTTTTGACTTCCTCTTTGTCTTTCGAGGTTTTTTTATCTTTCTTGGTTTTGTCTTTAGTGTTTCTAATCCCTTGAATGTAATTCCCTTCAACTCTCCAGGCATATCTATCCTGTATTTTGACTTCTCAATGAATACACCTTCATTTAATCTGCTTCCTTTCTTTGGTCTTCTGAATTTTTGTGGTTCAAATATATAAGGAAGTCTTGTTCTTTGAGGTTTTCTGGTTGAAGGAGTTAACCTGAATGAAGCTCTAGGTGTTTTCCCTACAATATAACCACCATATTTTAATGCTTCTGATTTCAATAATGGCTCTCCAGTCACTCTGACCCACTTGCCCATCTTCCTTATTTCGACATCAAAACCTTCCAATGGTTTGTATTTCATTGGTTCAATGTCTAGGTCAGGTATTATAATTGGTGGAGGTGGTGGAGGTGGTTGTTGTTGTGTTTGATAATTTGGTGTTTGATAATTGAATTTAAAATCAAATATAGGTGTCTGAAATGTCTTTTGAATACTTCTTGAAATTGGAGACTGTCCAAGAATAGTTGTCGAATCAATTTTCAACCTTGTTGCTGAAGCACTAGATGGTTTTGTAATCTCTTCTGTTGATTTCTTCATTTCAGTTGTTGGTGATGTCATCTGTTTTATTATCTCGGAAACTCCTGTTAATTGTAAAGTCTTTGAAGAAGTTTTATCTTTCTGTGATGGGACTGTTGCAATAGGTTGTAATGACATTATCTCTGGGACTGATACCTGACTAGGAGATGGAATTTGACTTATCATACTTACATTAGGGACAGAGATTGCTGGTGACCCTGGTGGTTTTATATAGTATTCCTCTTCTAGAATTTTCTTTGTTGATGAATATGGTGATTTGTATTTTAGTTTTTGGTCTTGATACGACATAGTAATTTTTGGCTGAATATATTTTATTTGTTTAGGTTTTTTTGTTTTTTCTGAAACCTTCACAACTCCTATCTTTGTTTTTGGAACTTTTATTGCTTCCTCATAACTTTTCAATCCTGTCTTTGAATATAAATTCTTACCTTGTTTTTTAAGTTCTTCTTCTAATTTTTCATCTTTAATTAATGAAGCCAACCCTGTCATAACACTCTTCTCTTTCTTGAACACTCCAGGAACTCCTGTTACTTTCAATTCTTCTTTTCCATAACCTGTTATTGGTGGCAACTGAATCTCTTGAGGTTTTATCTTTGTTCCTGTCAACATTCTTTTTTCTTCTGCTTTATTCTGGTCTGCAATCATTTTTTCTGTTTCCTTATCCCCTATATAAATTGTTGATGCAAAAGTTCCAGGAATACCTTTTATTGTTTGCTCTCCTTTTCCAAGTGAATGAATTATGTCTTTCAATGAAGGAAGAATTGATTGAGATCTTGTGGCTGTCTTGACAACATTAGATGTGATGTCAAATTGTGATTTACCTCCACCACCAGTATTAAATATTTTTGTTTCAATTATTGAACCTATTGACCCTTCTTTAGATAAATCATAACTCATCAGGTTTGTTTTTTTCTGCAATGATGTTATAGATGTTTCTGGTAATCTATTTATATTATATCCAACACCTACATCTTTTAAATCTTTTATTTCAATTTCTATCTTCCCTGGAGTTGTTTTAACTTTTTGTTCGAACTTACCAGCAATTAATCCACTCTCATCAAATGTTTTAATGAATTTTCCAGAAACAACATCTTTTGCATTTGGTGGTTTTATCTTTACTGGAATTAATTCTGCTTCAATCCTCTCACTGAATACGTCAATGTCTTTATTTACATTTCCTCCCCAACTTTTACCTGTTTTTAATTTTTTTGTTTCTATTGATTCTGTTTTTACTCCCCATCTATTTCCTTCTGGTGGTTCAGGTATTATGGTTTCAGGTAATGGCTCAAATAATTTTTCAGCTTCCTTGTAACCAGCAACTCCACCAGCAACAAGGAATGATGTTTCTCCAAGTTTAGAAAACACATCAGCGTATTCCCCTTCTTTTATTCCGCTATATATACTAGCCCCAAATGTCGGCAACTCATAACCTAATTTTGCTGTAGATACAGCCCCAACCCCAGTCTCAAATACAAAACCAGCGGTTGGTGATAAGCTTGACAATATTCCTGCCCCTGCTTTTAATAAATAACTACCCCCAATAACAATAGCAAGTTTTCCAGTTGATGTCTTCGATATTGTATCAGCAAAATAAGGCAGTGGTTTCTTTAGTTCATTCTCTGGAGTCAAAGTCTGCTTACCCCACCATCTCAATGAATCTTCAGTTATCTTGTCTAAGTCTGTTTTTATCTCTCCCATTTTTTTACCAGTCACTACACCTTCACCGAATGTCCAGATACTCTTCAATCCTAATGGGTCTTCAGGTGTTATCCTTGTTGCAAACCCTGAAACTATTGAAGGTACTATTTCACCTTTTGCAGTACCTTTTTGAATTTCACTTACATATTCCTCAATCAATGGATTTTTAATCTTACCTGTTGATGTTGTTACTGTCGATGTGGATGTTGTGGTTTTTTTCCCTCCAGATGTCGTAATCAAATCCTCTGAATCTGGAAAACTCATCATTCCTGTGATTTTCATTGGTTTCTTTATTCCCAATGCCTTATCGTAAGCATCCCATACTCCTTCAGAAACAGGAACTCCTTTTATTACTCCACTGACATCACTTTTTCTTGGAGCTATAAATATATCATTAGTGTCAATGCTTGGAACTGTTTTTACTTCCCTTTTTAACTGCCTCATCACTATCTGTGATTCTGTATCACTTGGATAGATGTTATGCAACATCTCATGTTCGGTCACAAAATTCTTTATTGGTTTTGGCAACCATTCTGCTACCCTTATGTCTTTACCTATTGTAGTTATTCCGATTGTTCCCTGTTCTAATCCTTTAAATTCCTTATAAGGAAGTGATGTTGTTGTCATTGGCGGTATAGGTTGGGATATTCCTTTTCCAAATCCTGCGGTGATTCCAGTTGTTGTCTTGACTGTTGTGGTTGATATTTGAGGAATTACTTCTGGCTTGTATCTTTCCAATTGAGTTTTTGCTTCTGGTATTGTATATCCTACTGGAACTACTTTACCACTTAGACTAATTGTTGATGGTTGTCCAGTTGGTGAACTTGCTGGTTCAACTAATAAATATTGATCTCTTGGTTCTTTAGGTGTAACAACTTCTTTCTCTATCTGTTGCTCTCTCCTGATGTCATGCTCTATCTTTGATTGTCCTTCTTCTAGTTTTTGCTGGAACTCTGGACTTAACGGCATCCTTACTACCTTGTCTCCAACATCGACATCTACTGTTGATATTTTCTGTTGTTCCCTTCTTTGTTCTTCATGAATTTCTTTTTCCTGCTGTAGTCCACTTTCTCCAAATTCTGTCTTTGTGATTTGCTTTTCAAATGCTTTCTGATAATTAGGACTATCTGCAAATGTTGATGAACGGATAGACCAACCTTCTTTTCCTATCTCTGTTCTCTTATCTTTTGCCTGTGATGAAGAAACATAAATAATCTTGGTTTCTCCTCCCTTTTGAATCAACCATTGTTGAGTTCTGTCAGCCATAGATTACACTAGATAAATAATAGTAAGATTATAATATAAAGAATCCTATTTTCTATTTTTTTTGTAATACATATCTTTCAATCACCAAACCATTTTCTGAAAAATATTTCAATACTTTCATCAACTCTGTTTCTTCTCTCTTTCTTTTTGTAATACAGAGTTTTTACTAAATATAATCTCCTTGAAAATGTTTTATATTCTATTTTTATTATCTTTCTGTTGATGCAGATGAAAAAACATTTTGCATCCCAAATGAATATATACCTCTTGCAATGAGGACATTTTAACCTTGCGTTCATCCTTCTTCCACGATTGAACATCAAACCGCATTTAGGACATTCAAGTATTGGAGGTATCTTTCTCATTGTTTATCATCTTCATATCCACCTGCAAAAACTATCCCTCTCGAAAGTATCCATTATCTTCTCTACTTGTTTTGGAGTCACATCTTTTGAATTTGAATCACTAGGTGCAAACCCAGTTCCTATTGTCTGGTATAGTAAAGTGTTTACATTAAGTACGACTACATTTGCTAGTTCAGTCATGAACAATACAACCACTACCATTACGAATACAAAAGTCACTATTTCTTTCCTGCCTTTCCATAAGAAACCATAAAATAACAGACCGATTAATATATTCTTTGATATATATATCAATCCACCAAATAGGAATCCATATTTCTGCATTATCTGTATTCCTGTCAGGTTTAATTCAACCCCACCATGAACACACACACCGTAGTAAGTCGTCAACAGGTCAAGTAAAGAAAAAATAAGAATAGGAATTAAGGTGATTCCTATTAGTTGCTTCTTTGTTACTGTCATTTACACAACCCCAATATAAAACTCTCATCCTCTTTTGAAAGCTTGTTGAACAGTTCCTTGTTGTTTATGATCCTCAATGCCAATTCAAATGCACTCAACCCCCTTGCCTTCAAAGGAAATCCATACTTGAGTATAAGTAAGTTTATAATCTTCCATTGAGTGACACCCTTGACACCAATAGAATAATCCTCGTATGCTTCCTTCAGTTTGTCAGCCCATATATTTTCAGTCATTCTATCTGACTAATTATATCAGAATATAATAAAAAGGATTTATGTGTCTGTGTCTATATGAATCGATATATAGTTTATTCAGAATAAAAACACCAGAGACTCGGAGGTAAACACCTGTGCGGTCTCTGATATTTAGATTAAATGGGTTATCTAAAAAATGTGTTTGCTTGTTCCTCTCCTAATATCTCTACTATCTTGTCGTGTATCATCTGTTCTGACTCCACTTGTGTCATTTGTATATTGGTTTTTTCCATTCAATTACCTGTATTTTTTTAATTTCCTGTGTTTAGTTCATATTTACAAATTATATTTTAAAGGAATTTCTTTATTTTGAAATAGATTTTTCAAAGTATATTTCACTTCAATTCCTTTATCTTTTCTGTCAATAATCCGATTGCTTCCTTGATCTCTTTCAGGACTTCAAAGTGGAACTCTATGTTCCTTGATAGTCTGTCGTCAACTTCTGCCTGTCTGTTTATCGCTTCTGTCTGTCTGTCTATTGCTTTCTCTACATCATCCATTCTTTTGGGAATATCCAGCAGGTCTTCTATGTCGTGTTCATCCTGCCTTTCTTCCAGTTCGTCTGTACCATCACTGGCATCAACCCACATCTTTCCCAGATTGATGTTACCCATTAATTCTGCAATCTTCTGCGAGTTCACCAATGCTTTATGACCTTTCCTTATTATCTTCAGTTGTTTAATTTCCATCTTGTATCTGTCACAATACCTCTGGACTATTGACTGTGCTTCCGCATACATCTTTCCAAATGCTTCTTCTGGTTTTCTGGAATATTTTTCTGGACAATATATCTTCAGTAACCCTGTATCCTGGATATGGATGTTGAAGTCACCTTTTTTCTCCATAGCGTAGTTCCAGTTCTTCATTTGGATTATTTTTCTTTTTGAAGTGTTGATGAATCTGAAAGTACCGAAAGAATGAACCTCGAAACCAACGATAAGAGAGTGGCATTTCCATAAGGTTTTCACACCATCGGAATGTATGATATTATCTTTTACTCGTTCACCTAGACTTGTCACCTTATATATTGCGAAAGGGTATGACTGTTTCCTTTCTATGAGACCCAATTTCTTAAGCTTCTGTATATGGTAGTTTAATGCTTGTTTCGTCTTTCCTAATCTTTTTGTTATTGAATCGTATTTAGGATTAGTGTGATGAATCGGTAATCCTTCTGAGATGTAATCAAGTAAAAGTAAAGTTAATTTTTTTACTCGTTCTTTCATACCTTATTATTTTTTTTTACTTTAAAAGTAATTTCTTTATTTAGAAATAGATTTTATTAAATATACTTTTCAATATCTTTATTCATCCTATTCATTTAATTCCATTTTTTTTAACTCAAATACCAACAATTCTGGTGCTATGAAATTTGATAAAAAACCTTCAGTTAAATATGGATTTATGTTGTAGATAAAACTAATGAAGTTAAGAAATTTCCATCTTCCAGCAAGAATTAACTGATATTTTCTTTTTATAATCTTAAAGTTACATTTAGCAAATCTTGATAAATGACCACATTCTTCATTTCTATATTTTGGGTCATGGTCAAAATAATTGAAATAAAATATGCTGAACATTCTTGTATGTTCAGGGACACTGAATACATGAACACCTTTCCAATAAGGGACTGTTATTTTGAATAAACCATTAGGTTTCAATATTCTGTAGACTTCATCCATCAATCCAAAGAAATCCTTATTGAATTCTACATGTTCAAGAATATGGTTTGCCACTACTATGTCAAAACTTTCCTTTGGGAATGGGTAAGGGAATTTTGTAATGTCATGGACTACATCAACATTAGGGTGTTTTACTATATCCATGCCTATAGCACCCTTAATTTTCTTTTTTCCGCAACCTATATCTAGTATTTTCATTCAATCCCCAGTTCTCTTTCTATTATATTAAGAGCAAACATTCTACCTAAATATTCTCTATGGTCTAATCTATTTTCATCATGAATTTTGGTGAAACTTTTTCTAAAAGTTTCTATTGCTTCCTTGACTTCTTTTAATGTATCTTTTTTTCCTTGCTCATAAGAAAATTTATATAAATCTAATTCTCTATCATCCATTTCAATATCATTAAATGTTAAACTCATTCAATCCCCAAAATAATTTTTATTTTTATCAAAAATGAAATTGATAGACATATTATTAAAAATTTTATGTATGGTAGTAGTTCTAATATGGTATACCATTCTGCTTCATTTGTTAAATTCATTCAATCCCCAGTTGTTTTTTATTCACATCTTAACCTCTGGATCAATTCCAAAGTTTACCAACTGATTATGTTTTCTACATTTACTTCTAAATGATTTTAATTCCTTATCATTCCAAAACTCAGGAATAACATTAGGAAACACTTGATTATCAAAATAACAATCAGCAACCTGAACATTCCAGACCTTACATAAATCTAATTTTTGACAGTTCATTTTATAAGGAATCTTCCAGTTACAAATCATAAATATCATAATGTCTTTATTCTTGTAACCAGCTTTTAGTAGTTTGTTTATTCCGTCTTTTATAGCATATTGATCTCTCATGAACCAATCCCAAGCAATTCTGATGTTTTTGAATCTTGATCTCTTTAATTCATTAGCTATCTCTTGAGTAAGGAATCTGTAATCTATACCACAAACCAATTCATAATAAACAACTTTACCATTAACTCTTTTCTTACCTAACTCTTTAATAATATTTAATGCTTCTGGTTTACAAAGCAAGTTCATATCCATTATCTTAACATCATTTCTAACAATTTCTGGAATCTCAAATATTTTTATCTCTTGAGGTTCATAACAATAAGGACAATTATGTGGACAACCTTCTGTTATTCTGATCCATTGTTCTTTTGAGTTAAACTTGTTATAAAATCCATAACTATATTTTACTTCTTTCTTGATCCCTAACCTTTTTTGAATCATTCAATCCCCAGTTGTTTTTTCCCTATTAATTCATCCACAACGTTTTCATATTCTTTATGTTCGATATGTGTAATTGCTAAATCTCCATTTTCATCTTTAATTTCTATCCAGTCTGATTTTATATTATCAATCTCTTTCTTGAGGTCTTCTTTCTTGAGGACTTCTAATAGTTCTTTTGTAAAATAATCATTATCAAGATTATCTTTAGTAGTTACTAAATCTTTTCTATCAACCCAATATGTCTTGATTTTTGGTGAAGCTTTTTTGTCAGACTTTTCATCAATAAAAAGATTCTTCTTAACCATCTTTGCTCACATCCTCTAGGTCTTTTACACAATTATTGAAATAGTCTTTTTCTATTCCTTTGTAATTTAATTTTAGTATCCTCTCCAAATCCTTCTTGGCGAGTTCTTTTAGTTTTCTTTTAAAACCTAATAAAATTGGGATGACATTTATAGCATCAGTTATTTCAGGGTCGAATAATCTCTCATCAATCCAATCCATTAGTTCTTTTATCATTGTCATGTTCTCACTCCTCTTTCATCTCCTTAATCCATTCTCTCTTTTCCCTTCTAATTTTTTCTAACCTTAATCTTCTCCTTTCTTTTCTTACTCTTCCTGCGTGTCTATGTTTTTTCTTATGATCAGCCATATTTAATTACCACTTCCCTTCCCCTTCAAATATGTAATATTTTCCATAAGATTCATGCGGTATCAGTTCACCTGTTACAGCTTCGATGCAAACTCCGTAATCATATTCCTCTCCGAGACAGACCCAATCGTGCCGACATTCAAATTCTTCCAAATCAATGCCTTCGCAATCTTCTCCATTGGAATAATAATAACCATGAACTACCCTAGCTTTGTAATTATCTTTTCTTAATTCATAAACTAGGTTGTTGCTGAACTCTGTGCAGTCATACTCATCTAAAACGTATTCATGATATATGTTTGATTCTGCTATGGTCATAAACGATGGTACACTCTGGCAAGGATCACAAAACACTTCAGGACATCTTACATCTGGACAAGTCTGGTTCTCTATCATCACTATCTCTGGAATCTTAACCAGTTCTTCCATGTACTTTTTGTACTGTATGTTTATAAATGCTAACTGTTTCTGGTAGTAATTGTCGATTAGAATAAGTGATATTATTATCCCAGTAAGCAACCCTATTGTCATGTATAACAATCCTATCTTCACTTGTTTTTCCATTACTGCACCTCAACCAATGTCCATTTTTTAATCCAGTTTATTCCTCTTTTTTCTCTTCCTCTTTTGACTAATCCTTGTTCTTCAAGTCTTAACATATTTTTACCTATTGTTGCTGTACTTATCCCTAAAAATTCTGATAGTTCTTTTATTGTAGCTTTCTTATATTCTTCCATGTATTTTAAACATCCACCCTGACTCATTATCTCACCATATCTGGACTGACTCATTACCGTTACTACAATAACATGAATGACTTATTCCATCTATTTTCCATTTAAGATATTCATAACCCATTTTCTCGCAGGTTTCTTTGCATTGTATCTCTGGCTCTGGTCTCGTATTTGTAAGTAAGAAGACTACTACAATTACCAATACAGCAATTATGATTGCTATTGCTGGTATTTCCTTGCTCATTTCTTCTTGTCACCTTCCAGGTAAACTCTTCCAAAGTGTTCTAGTATCTTCAAAACTGATATTTCCAGTTCCCTTAACCTTGCTTCGTGGTTGTTAAGCACATCACCGATTGTCATCTCCTTCTTTTCTTCTGGTTCTGTTTTTACTTCTTCAGGTTTTTCGGATGGGTCGACCTCTCCAGATTTCGCTATGGTGCTACTGACTGGAACAATCTTTTCCGAACCTGAAGGTTTTTCTTTTACTTCTTCTTTTACTGGTTCAGGTTCATCTAATCCAGTGCAAGTGCTTGAGTGGAAATAATCTGGGTCTTTTTCTTTCTTCCCTAGATTGACTGCATACATCTTTCCCTTGTCTGACTTGATCCATTCTATTTCTTCCCCACATTTAGAACATACTGCTATGTTTTTTATCTTCTTCTTTTTAAACATTCTTTTCATCCTCCATTTTTTTCAATCAAAATTACCTTGACTGTCTTGCCTATCCATTCTTTAGGTAGATAGACCTTACCGTAAGTGTACTTCTTGCTTGAGCTATGCTCTTTTACTCTCTTGAATATTTGTTTCATTTAAACTCACCCAAGAATCTGTTAAGATCATCAATTTCTTTTATAAGTAATCTGCATTGTCTCTTCAGTTTCCATGCGTAAAACTCAACTATGCTCTTTTCTTTTGAGAAGCATCTTCCGTCTTTGCATACATCAAATATGATTTTGTTATTGTCCATCCTGATCTGATAACCACCGTTGTCGAATACCTGCCTTTCAACTATTATCATTTCTTCTTTTCACCTTCTAATCCAAATTTAGTTATTAATCTATCTAAAAACAAATCCCTTATTCCTTCTGGTGAATCATTATCATCGTGTATTTTAATTTTTTTTAACCTCTCTATCTCTTTCTTGAGTTCATTCTTACAGTCTTTATATCCATCAAAATATCTTTCATCACTTGCTTCATTAACTATTTTTCTTATCTTCTCTAATAGTTTTTCCATACTTTCTTTTCACCTTTTTTTAATCATATTCTAACTCTTGGAATCATGTTATTTCTTTTAACATATCTATATTGAGTACGTATTTTTTTCTTATACTTTGTTTCTGAATAATTACAAAGAGTAAACCATTTTTTAATAATTTCTACAACTTCATTTTCTTCAAGTCTCCTAACATTTGCAAGATATGGAATTAACACTAAATCAGCTATTCTTTTTCTTTGGTCTTTAAATGAAGTTTCTAAAATTTTTTCAATCGAATTAATCTTTTCTCTTCTTATATAATCAAAATCTATTTTACATTGTTCACATATTGGCAAGTTCCTTTCTTCATGTACCTTGATTATGTTTCCGTTATCATCTACATCAACTTTTACAGGTGTTAGTAGGTTATATTTTATTGGATTTTTATCACAAAATGAGCATAATTCATCCATTACCATCCACCTATTTCTAGTTTATTAGCTACTTCTTCTGCTTCTTTAATATTATTTTTAATTAATTCTAATCTATTTTCCATTGTTTGTTTTGCTAATTTCTTCCTATTGATGTATTTTGTTACAAGTAAACGATATTTTTCACCATATACTTCAATTCGTTCTTCTTCAGTCCAATCGAGTAATTTCTTGACGCCAGATAATGAAAGTTCATGTGTTAATAGGTATTCTTTTGTTTTTTTGTTAATATTTTTCACCTTTTTCTATCAATGTAAGTATATGTCTCAATCTTACTATTATGTTAATTGCTAATGATCCAGATATGAAAATAAAACCAAGAATAAATAAAATATATGTTAATTTTAATTCAGAGAAAATAAATGTAAACATAGAACAAATTAAAATAATACAACCAAACACATAAAACCAAGCGGTATCTCTTATTGCTTTTATACATTCTTTTTCTTTCATACTTTCTTTATGGTCAAATGAATATTTAAGTAATTATGGTCATAGAAAATATATATTCTGACACAATTTTTATATTATAGTTTTACAATAGATTTTATTAGAGACCAATGAGGTCTCTTCTCACTCCCATTTGACCTTGATGTATGCCATGTATCACTGCAATGTGCTGAAATAGAAGTCAAGGTCGTTTTTATTTCTTTATATTATCATATCAGAATATATAAACAGATATTATGACTGTTTATACTGAAGGTCGTGGTGCTTGGATTGGTATGCACGATTTCACTGCAATGCTGAGAGGTTTACAGGAGAAAGAAGACCTTGATGCCTTAGTTGGGGTTTCTGGATTCAAGGGGTTTGGCAAGAGTACTTTCAGCAAACAGATCATGAGGGTATATGTAAAAAAATACTTTGGGGTTGAGTTCACTCCTAATATGCTTGAGAAATATACTGCTTATACAAGAGATGATTTGGAAAGACTTGTAGATGAACTTCCTGTATATTCACCGATAGACTGCGATGAGGCTGTAAATTTTGCTATGGGTGAGGACTGGATGCGGTCAGGAAACAAGAGGCTGAAAAAAATATTTGCCAAAATCAGGAACAAGCATTTCCTGTTTTTCTTCAATGTCCCAGATTTATGGTGGCTTGACAAAAAGTACAGGGAAGGTATGATGAATGTCTGGGTTCACATAATAAAGAAAGGTCATGTTATGGTTTCACTCCCTAACATAGCACCTGGTATTGAAGACAGATGGTACAAGAAGTGGCTGGAGAAAAACTTCACAAACAACCCAGTAAACTTCTTCACTCCATTGGATACAGTGATGAAGAGAATGAGGCGATACCCTCCGTATTTTGATGAGTTCTCTTTCCCGAAACTTCCCGATGCTTTCTATGAGAAGCACTTGGAACTTAGGAATAAAAAGGTCTTGGAAGACGGAAGCGATGAAGAGGAGAAAAATAATAGAGGATTGACTCAGAAACAAAAGGCTTTGATTGTTGCACCTATATTCAAGATAAAGGATGATTCGTTCAAAAAGATTTACACAAAGATGGTATCTAATGGTGGATGGACTGACAAGAGGTTATGGGAAACATTCTACAAGGATATGATGAGCTACCCATCGTTCAAGAAATACAAAGAAATAGCAGGTAAAACCAATGATACTAGAAGCCAAATCCTTCTACCACCTAGTAATGAACAAATGGATAATAAATGATAGTGGATAATATTTTATATTATAATTAAATAATAACTTTATTTATTTTAGTCTAATTGTGGTGTAAATCAGAGAAGATACCATTCTCTGATAGAAATAAAAACTATGTCTTATTTTTTTTCAGGATTAGAATTGGCTCGGTGGGTGAGGTTGTATAATATATTAATGGGTCTCACATCTTAACCTCTTAACTTTTCCTTGATTGTTTTCGCAAAGACTTCTGCGACTTGCGGAACGACTGCGTTTCCGATGCACTTAATTCTGTCCACCCTATTGGGAATCCCATTAGCCACTCGACCCAGTCTGGGTTCAGCTGACCAGTAACCCCTTGTTTCGTCAATTCCATTGATAAATCGTGTTGTTTTCCGTCTTCTATCCTCTTCTTCCAATATTCCGCTCCTACACTCATGTTCTTGTATAACCCCTTGTTTGGTGTCGGAAACATCTGGGGAAACAATATCTTGTCTGCCAATGCGGAACTCCCCCTTTCCATTCTGTGCCTGCTTCCCCCTATGTTGTTCGGACCAATCCTGCTGTCCTGCTGGGTTGGTGTCGGGAACATCTTTACCTTCTGAACCAATGACATCCCTCCTTCCCTCTTCTGTGTCAATGTCCTTTCTGAATGATCCATTGATGTTGGTGTCGGAAACATCTTCACCACGTTTGTCAGATACATCGCCCTCCTCTTTCCACCATATTTCTTCTGCCTCTTCTTTATCTGTTCTTTTGTCAATTTCACTTCGATGCTCGTTGGGGTAGGAAACATCAATATTTCTGGATTTCCCAAGCTGAAATTCACCCCTCCCTTTTCCTTCCAAGACTTGCTCGTTGGTTTTGTTTTGTAATCCGATGTTTGTGGGGTAGGAAATGATGAAAACTCTGTCCCTCTTGTGCCACGCACCAACGGAGGAAGCTGGTACACAATACCATTCCGCATCATACCCGACCGAGGCAAGGTCTGTGAGAACTGTGTCAAGTCCCCTGTTAAGGAGAGCTGAAACGTTTTCAATGAATGCGACTTTGGGTCGTATTTCGCCAATCGCCTTGAGGTAATATTTCCATAGTGAAGAGCGACTCCCCTCGATTCCAGCTCTCTTTCCAGCATTAGAGATGTCTTGGCATGGAAACCCACCTGTGAGGATGTCAACCTTTGGTATTGACTTAAAATCAATCTTCGTAATGTCCCCATATATATAGGTGTTGGGGAATCTTTTCTTGAGGATTTCTTTTGCATAGGGGTTGTTCTCAACAAACCATTTGGTCTTGAATCCTTGCCTCTCAAACCCAAGCTCGATCCCTCCGATACCTGAGAAGAGGCTTCCGATTGTGATTTCTTTTTCAATATTAAACACCTATATATACACCGTCTTACTATCTGGTTTGTTTACCTTGTGGTCAGTCTCGAACTCGAATGCAATATCGTCTATCAGGTCTAATACGTCTATCCTTTTCTTGTTGTCCAGTGTCCATACTTCAGATATATAATCATGCTTCATCAGGAATAATTCCCTGCACTTGTCACATTTTGCTTTCCAATGTTCATCACTTTCTGTTATGTGATGCCTTACAGTGTTTATGAATTTCACTTGGTTAGGATCTATGTTACGTTTTCTTAACACTTTGTTTATTCTTAACCATTTCTTTCTGGTCATTCACTCAACCCCATTCATTTTCATCTTCTTTACTAATCTATTGTTTTCTTTGCTTAACTCTACCATCTCTCTCTGTAGTCTTACTAGGTCTCTGTAGCATTGCTCGTATTTGTACTTCCAGTAATAGTAGTTATGTTTTTTCAATGCACCCATCTAAAACCTCTCCATCAACTTTACAGGTATATGGCAAGTGGTTTCATGTACTGTCTTTTTCTTGAAGTCATTTGTATAAGTATTACCTCTCTCCTGTGACCTAATCAGGAAGTTGTTTGTCGAGAAGTTGAACCAAAGTCTTGGTGGTATCTTGTATATTTTACCGTCAGGATAGACTATTATTATGTAATCACATTTCCATCTGTTTGCTATTCTTAGATGCTCTATGTTTATTGTCTCTCCTACTCCTTTCCACTCTGGATGCTCGTTTACAAACTCGCTGAACTGTTCGTTGAATGTCATAAGAAATTCTTTCTTGAACTTGACATAATATTTATGCTTGTCTGTTATCACGATTACATCTCTTCCCATGTTTAGCTTTACCACATTGACTATGTTCTCTTTAAGTGTCTTCATGAAGTGTCTTGACCCTGCATCTGCTGTCCTTAGGTTCATTCCTTCTTCAACCTCTTTTTAGTTATTGCTGTGTCTATAACATCAACCAATATGAATAATCCAAGTATAGACAACTGGATAATTGCTATTATTATCACAGACAATATTTTTTTCATCTTTCATTTCACCTTTACATTATCTGAACTTTTTTTAGTATATTTATCCAACCTCATAGGAACTT
>Ga0272443_10001615_pt1 | contig 31937 bp, 31 predicted proteins | sample SSMAcet12_FD_193581 | JGI IMG/M metagenome (GOLD analysis project Ga0272443, IMG submission 193581) | Marine sediment archaeal communities from Little Sippewissett salt marsh, Falmouth, MA, United States - SSM-Acet-12 | ecosystem: Environmental > Aquatic > Marine > Wetlands > Sediment ... | reverse complement strand
AAGTCGTAGAATACCAACTCCCAACCTAGACGTTCTAACTTCTGAAGGAGAACACCATGGGACTTCTCGATGTCAATCTCGCCGAGCGCACTGAACTCCGCCTGTTGGACGACAACACTGAAGCCGAGCTTCAGATCTCTCGTGCGGACATCACTCCCAACCGCTCTGATCCTAGCCGCTCCAACCTGGCGCTGGTCTTCGACGTGCCAGCGGAGCCTGACGTAGACGACATCCGGGTCTGGATTCCTATTCCCACTGACGACCAGCGGGAGCAGGACCCCAAGCGTCACGCCAAGGCTATGATCCGTCTGGAGCAGTTCCTCCAAGCCTTCGACATCCAGCCTCCCATCGAGACCGAAGAGATGGTCGGGAAGACTGGCTGGGCTCTCGTGGCTGAGGACGAGGACCAGAACGGGAATCCTGTAAACACAGTCCGGCGCTTCATGCCGAAGCGCTAAGCACCCTCTGGGGGCCGGAGTCTGAGCAGGGGCTCCGGTCCCCTCCTACAAGGACCTAGAGATGATCCGACTAACCTTTGACATATCGGAGGAAACGCACAAGAAACTATCCGTAATCCCTCACGGTATGCGGAAGCATACCTACCGTGCTATCATCGAGACCCTCGCCGACCAGCTCGAAGCCACCCCAGCAGAGACCCTCCACGCAATTCTGCAACGTCGACTGGAAATGGCCAGCCTAATAGAAGGCAAACCTAATGGATCTGAAAAGTAACAAACTCGGCCTATTGGAGCTGCCTTCTAGGGATGCTCTGGATCTAGTCTGCACCGTGCGCACTGCCCGGCGCAACGCAGTGAAGCGCCAGACTACCAAGCGCAAGCAGACTCAGACCACCCTCCGCACGCAGACCTCCAAGGCCGTAGAGAAACTATCACTACGGGACCTAGAATCCATACTGGAGGCTGTACGTGGACGGGATTAACTACTCTGGCACAGCAGAGCTGCTCAACATACCGACAGACAAGATCGAACTCGGGGACCGGGGTCGGCAGAAATACACCAACCTCCAGGCCCTGGCCGAGGACATAAAGCAGAAAGGTCTGATACATCCTATAGCCGTGAAGCGGAAGGCTGAGGGCTCAGACGAGTACCTGCTCCTGGCAGGAGGCCGTAGGTTCAGCGCGCACATCCTAGCAGGAATCCCTACTATCCCTTGTCGTGTATACTCTCACAACATCTCCGACATAGACCGTCGAGAGATCGAACTGATGGAGAACGTCTCCAGGGAAGATCTACTTTGGGTCGAGAAAAACCGCATCACAGATGAACTCCACCGCCTACGCGTGGAGCAGCACGGGGAGGCCTTCGGTCCCTCAGGTGGCCACTCTGCCGCCGACACAGCTAAGGAACTCGGCGTCAGCCCGGCCACCGTCTCCCGCCAACGGAAGCTCTCTGCTGCTATGCAGGAGCATGGGGAGGAACTCTCCAAGGCCAAGACAGAATCCGAGGCCTGGAACATTCTGCGTAAGATCGAGGACCGAAAGGCCAACGAGGCCTACGTAGCTAAGGTAGAGGCAGACTCTACCTGGGACGACAATGAGCGGAAGACCCTCATCAACGGCTACATCGTGGGAGACTTCTTCGAGCGTGTGAAGGAAGTCCCGGACCACGCAGTGGAACTAATCGAGATCGACCCTCCGTACGGGATAGGCCTCACCACCTCCAAGAAACGAGAGTACAATCGCTCTCGGGACGCGGGGCTCCAGGACTACAACGAGATCCCCGCGGACCAGTACCCTCAGTTCCTCCATGATCTCTTCGCGGCCTGCTTCAGGGTGCACTCCAGGCACGGCTGGCTCCTATGCTGGTGCGGTGCGCAGTGGGCTAACCTTGTCCAGGATCTTCTGCGCGATCAGGACTACGTTCCCTCTCCTGTTCCTCTGTACTGGGTCCGGCCTGGTGGCAGCCAGACTAACCACCCGGACCTGTATCTGGGCTCCCAGGTAGAAACCTGCGTCTACGCCCGGAAGGGTGAGGCCACTATCGTAAAGCAGGGCCGAGGCAACGCCTTCACGTTCCCTGGCATCCCGAGCCAGAACAAATCTCACCCCACCGAGCGCCCAGTGGAACTCCTCTCCGAGATCCTCCGGGTGTTCTCACGCCCCCAGCAACGCATCATGGTGCCGTTCCTAGGCTCCGGCAACACACTCCTCGCAGCATCTAACGTAGGCTGCTCCGGGTTCGGGTTTGATCTGTCCCAGGACTTCCGCAATGCCTACGTCCGAAGAGTCACCGAGGGTGAGATCCGCAAGTACAAATCCTTGCCGTAAACTCCGTTGAATTTTGGAAGGGAGTTCCAAACCATGACTGACTTCAACGTGCCTATAACCCTAAGAGCCTTTCAAGACCAGCTGTTGCTACTAGTAACTAAATTCGGGCAGGAGATGCTCATATACCCAGAGTTCGATTCTTCTACCGAAATGACTATCGAAGAATGGTATGACCAGTGGGAGTCCTTCCTCGCCCTATCGGGGTGGGACGCTATCTAAGGAGCCTAGACCTATGCCTACCTCTTCTGCTCCCTACACCTCCGGGCCTCCCGACTCCCCTATTGTTCTCCTAGGCGAAGCCCCGGGACGAGACGAGGAACTCCACGGAGGCGCCTTCATCGGCGCGGCCGGGAAGCTCCTCACAGACCTCTGCACCTCTGCCGGTATCAACCGGACACAGTGCTACATAGACAACGTGTTCCAGTTCCGCCCTAAGAACAACGACCTCAAGCCGTACCTAGACATCTCCAAGAAGACCCCCAGGGAGACTCCCGTCTACCTCGAACAGCGCTCTGCTCTCCTGGAACGCCTATCTCATACCTCTGCCCACATCATCGTCTGCCTAGGCGGCGTGCCTACCTATGCTCTCACTGGGCGCACTGGCATAACCAAGCAACGTGGCTCCATTCTCCAGCCTGACTGCGTCCAAGGCCGGAAGGTCCTCTGCGCTATCCACCCTAGCGCAGCACTCCGGGAGTATCTCTTCCGCTACCTCATCGTGCTGGACCTCCAGCGGGCACTGGAGAACTCTCGTAGCCCTGACCTTCTGTACCCCCAGCGGGAGTTCATCCTCTCTCCCTCCTTCACGGAGGCTCTGTCCTACCTGGACCACTGCTCCACGCTACCTCTGGTGGCCTACGACATCGAGACTCGAGGTCACGAACTCTCTCACATCTCCTTCGCGGCTAGCTCCACCAGCTCCCTGTGCATTCCCTTCGTAGATGGCCCGGACGACGTGTGGAATCCGTCCCAGGAACTAGAACTCCTCCAGGCTATCGGCCGGCTGCTCGAGAACCCCTCCGTCCAGAAGGTGGGGCAGAACCTAACCTTCGACACTGGGTTCCTGTACTCTAAGTACAAGTTCCTAGCCTCCCCTCTCCACGACACTATGATCGCCCAGGGGATTCTATTCCCTGACTATCCCAAGGGCCTAGACTTCCTGACCTCCGTCTACTGTAATGGAGAGCCATACTACAAAGACGACGGGAAGGAGTGGTTCCGCAATCCCTTTGCGAATGAGGAAACCTTCCGCCGCTACAACGCTATGGACTCTGCAGTGCTGATGGACATCTGGCCCCAACAGATCGAAAACCTCAAGCGCCAAGGGAACTGGGACGCATACCAGCGGCAACTCCAGCTGATCCACCCCCTGGTCTTTGCCTCCGACTACGGCATTCGCGTGAACACTGACGCTATGTCTCAGGTCTCCGCGGCTTGCCGAGAGCGTATAGCCTCCATGGAGCAGCGTTTGTACTCCCTGTGCGGAGAGCAGCTAAACTACAACTCTCCTGCTCAGGTCCAGTCCTACTTCTACATCAAGCGCAAGCTCAGGCCTCACACTAAGATGGGCCGTATCACTGCCGACGACAAGGCCCTACGTCAGATCGCCGCCCAGGGCCATGAGGAAGCCTCGCTGATCCTGGACCTCCGGCACGAATCCAAGATGCTATCCACCTACTACGGCGTGACCCTGGACCCTGACCGACGCCTCCGTTGTTCGTTCAACCCTATCGGCACCAAACAAGGGAGGATCTCTAGCAGCAAGACTATCCGGGGCACTGGCATGAACTTCCAGAACCAGCCCTCCGATATGGATACCTTGTTCCTAGCCGACCCTGGCTATCTTGTAGTCTCCCAGGACCTGGGCCAGGCCGAGAACCGCGTAGTAGCATACGACGCCCAGGAACACCGGATGATCTCCGCGTTCGAGACTGGCACTGACATCCACAAACAGACCGCCTCCCTGATCTTCGAGATCCCGGTCTCCGAAGTCTCATACGACCAGCGACAGACTGGCAAGAAAAGCAACCACTCTCTGAACTATGGCCAGGGCGTCCAGGGGTTCGCTACCCAGTGGCTCCTGCCTCTGTCCCAGGCCAAGTTCATACACACTCGTTACCACCAAGTCTACCCTGGCATCCGCGAGTGGCACACCCGCATCCGAGACGAACTCTCTCGCAATCACAGAACCCTGACCAACTGCTACGGTCGCAAGCGCACCTTCATGGATCGCTGGGGAGAGACCACCTTCAAGGTGGCGTACTCCTACATCCCCCAGAGCACTATCGCAGACAAGATGAACCGAGACGGAGTACAGTACCTCTACTACTCCCAAGACCTCTTCCCAGAGGCAGTGTTCCTAAACACCATCCACGATTCTATCCGCTATCAGATTCCGCTCTCTGCAGGAATGGAACGGATACTGGAAATAATCTCCCTCGTCAAAGCCCAGCTGGAGACTCCCATCTCTTGGAAGGGCCGGGAGTTTTCTATCCCGGTCGATACCCAGGTCGGCTTCTCATTCGATAAGAACTCAATGCTGGAATGGAAAGCCCAGCACTTCAACGAGGCTAGGGAGTCCCTACCTGAGGAGCTAGGGCGTTATGTCAAGGAGAGTTCCCAACTGGATTGAAGGATATCTCAATGTCACATACAACACTGAACCTCGTGAAACCTATCGACGATGGGTAGGGATCTCCACTGCCGCAGCAGTGCTCCAGCGCAAGTGTTGGCTGGAGTGGGGCAACTTAACCTTTTACCCTAACCTATTCGTGGTTCTAGTGGGCCCTCCAGCGGCCCGTAAAGGCACAGCAATGGCAGACGGGAAGTACTTCCTAGACCGCTTGGGCATCCGCACTGCGGCAGACGAGACTAGTCGCCAGGCCCTCGTGCGTGCCTTGCAGGCTAGTCACTCTACTAGCCAGTCCACGTCTGGAATCGTCTCCCACCACTGCAGCCTGACTGTCTTCAGCACCGAACTAACTGTCTTCATGGGCTACGACGACAAAGATATGCTAGCGGCCCTGTGCGATCTGTTCGACTGTAAGGACCGGTTCCTCAAAGACACGGTGGGCCGAGGCGAGGAGGAAGTCCCTAATGTCTGGGTCAACCTGCTGGGCGCCACTACTCCTGCCCAACTCCAGGCCTCCGTACCCTCTGGGTTCGTGGGCTCTGGGTTCACCAGCCGGATAGTCTTTGTCTATGAGGACGAGAAAGCACGCACAGTCATAAAGCCTGACCTGTCTCCAGCCCAGCGCTCCCTGCGAGAAGACCTCCTGGTAGACCTAGACCAGATGCACTCTCTGTGCGGACCCTTCTCCACGGACCAGGACTTTGAGAACCTATACACCGTCTGGCGTATGCAGGCAGAGGAGTCCTGTCCGTTCACTGATCCAAGGCTAGAGTACTACGCCCAGCGTCGCCCCCTACACTTGTTCAAGCTATGCATGATCCACTGTGCGGCCCGCACGGACTCCATGCTAATAACTCGGGAAGACCTAGAGAAGTCTATCTCCGTGCTAGAGGAAGCCGAGCAGAAAATGCCCACTGTCTTTGCCGGCCTGGGCTCTAATCCTTTGGCGGGGGTCCAGTTCCGTATGCGTAAGCTAATCGAAGACCGGGGCTCCGTCCCGCTGTCCGAACTAGCCCGGCGGTTCGAGGCAGACGCTAGTCACACTCAGCTCTCCGAAGCCCTGGCCGCGCTGGAGTCTATGGGCCTCTGCACTATCGACGCAGCTAACCGGAAGGTAGTATTCAAAAGGAGGAACTCCTAATGCGCACTGTGCTAACCTGTCTCAACGACGACTTCCGTATTCGCCTGAGGGAACTCCTACGTCTCTGCTCTGCCGACGGCCTGCCAGTCCTGCCCTACTGCACCATGCGCACATGCGCAGAGCAGGCTGTCATCTACCGACGCAGCCGTACGACTAAGGAAATCAAGCAGAAGATCCAGTCCCTCACTGACCGCGGATATCCGTTCCTGGCAGATGCCCTAGCCTCTGTGGGTCCCCAGACTGGCACACTAGGTGCCCATAAGACTATGGCCGCACCAGGGGAATCCTGGCACCAGTACGCCCTGGCCGCCGACTGTGTACCTCTAGACAACGGCAAGGCTGTCTGGGACTCTGACGCTCCGGAGTGGCAGGTCTACGGAAAGGCTGCTAAGATCGCGGGGTTGTACTGGGCGGGCAGCTGGAGGAACTTCCAAGAGTTCCCCCATGTCCAACTATACCCTACCTCTAATCCTCTGTCTCACTATCGAGATCCAGACTCTGTCCGGGCTGTGCTGGCACAGGCTGGGTCAATAAGGGAGGCCTAGCATGAAATATGAGAAGCTACACCAACTCTTGGTAGGCCACTACATCACAGCCCTGGATGCGGAGTACTACCCCCATCCAGATCCAGGGTGCAGTACGGTTATGCTGTTTGGCGTAGTGCTAGACAACAAGGTGAGACTACGACTACCAAGCCCTCTGTACATTAAGGGCGAGCCTGACATTAGGGAGGAGGCCTAACATGCAGATATTTCCTATGAACAATACCGAGCCTCCTTTTGGCGTGGCTAAACGGAGGATCAGGAAGGGAGAACGTGTTGAGATTCTTCTCACTCCTAATGGCTACTTCTGGAGTGACGCGATAGAGTTCTTTGACCCTCTCACGCAGCGGATAGTAAACGAGCGATACCGTTCAGGGGAAAGGAACTAACATGAACCTACCTCCTCCATCTCCCGATCATCAGTACTGGCACTGTCGCTCTATGGAGCCAGAGGACTGCGTTCACTTCTTGGGACACCTAACCACTGACTTCGGGCAGATAGAATGTTGGCTCTGTCCAGTATGCGGTCAGGTCCTGCTGTACGATGACCTGGACGGTCGAATGAAAAAGGTCCGAGATCGCTGGGGCCTGTTGCCAGGGAGCCCATAACATGCACCGTAGATCTCCTCCAATGTTCTACTCCCGCTGGCGCGGGGTGAGATCCCACAGACTCCTCCATGAGGCCCACAACACCTGGTGGAACGCACCCTGGAGGGACGTCGCTAAGGACTCCTTTCCAGAGGACTTCTGGGCTATGTTCAACCAATGCACAAGCCCACTTACCATAGGAGCTTTCGATGTCTGATCCAGCTACCGTAACTAAGTCCTTCGACGATTGGGCAGGTAGTGTACTAGGTGTCTGTCCATCGTACCTCGATACAGATTATGATTTCCTGGCTCATACCACCGAGGGCGGCACAACTATCTTCGTAGGATCTTTAATATCAAACCTACGAAAGATCTACGACAAGCTACACGAATACGAAACTCGCTACAACTGTCACACGATGTACTATACTCCCTCTGAGGTCGGGGTAGTGGAAATTGGCTAACTCCGTTTAATTTTGGAACGGAGTTCCTACATCTGTGGAAGGACTCCTTCCTGCTCCAACATCCTACGATAATCCCTACTCAACTTCCTCTGCTGGAACGTCTGTGCCCGGAGCACCCTCCGCACATCCAGGCTCCTAATCCTCACTCCACCAAACTCACTCAACAACTGCTGCCCCAGCTCTCCCTTCCGGGCGGCCGCCAGCGGCCTAATCACGAACTTCCCTAACGGCGGAAAGAATGTCATAGCCGTATGCTCTGTCATCTTACTAACCCCAGGAACTTCTCCCTCCTCCCCGGGATACCGCTCTATCGGGCTGCCCATAAAGAAACTATACCCACCTTCCGGGGTAGTCTCCACGAACGTCTTCAAGATTGGATGCAGGGAACTCAGCACATCCTTCTTGTTGAGCCGGGTCAGCTCGTTCAGCGGAATGTCTAGCTGCAGGAACAACGGCTTGTCCTTACGTACCAGGGGCAACTGCATTGCCTGAACTTCCTCATAGTAATCTGGCGTCGGCAGGTCCTGCCAGTCCTCCGACAGTGCTTCGATTGCCCTCTTGACCTTCGGCAGCTTAGACATCTTCGCCGGCTGTTCCAGCAGTGCCATCACCATCCTAGGCGCAGCGAACCGAGTCCAGGCATAAAACGGAATCATCGCTCCAAAGACCTTCTTCTCAGTCTCCGTAAGATTTCTATAATCAAAGTGCCAAGTCTTAGTAGCCTTCGCGGCCTCGATAGGATCCTGGCCCTTGGCTAACCTATCTAGGAACAACGCCAACCTCCCGTTGTTCTCCGTCATCTGTGCCACGGCTCTGTTCGCCTGCAACGGCAAGCTCTGGTTCCCTATACTCTTCGCCAGCGCTGTCCGTATTGGAGGCATCCTAGTCGTAGCTCCCATAGTCATAGCCGTGCCTAGAACCTCATCTATCTCTCCCGTCTCCATCAGCCGATGAATCTGCCCCACATCCACTGAGGGCTCGAACTTCTGCCAGACATCCGTGACTATATCCTCTGGCAAGTTGTACAACTTAGATGCCCTCATAATAACCCCGGACCTCTCTGCCAGATCCATGATCTCCTTCGGCCCTAGCTCCTTCCCATCTACCACTACCCTCGGCAGCGGAATGGCATCTACTCCTCCCCATACCTTCTGTGCAGCCTTAGCCGCTAGTGTCGGCAGCTTCCCCTGACCGTCCGCCAAGCACTGCAGCTTGAAGGCCTGACCTCTACGTAGCAGCAGATCCTTCCCCTTCATGCCAGCGAGCCAGTTATTAAAATCCATGGTCATAGAGTTTCTAATATGAAACCCTGTCCCAAACGTAGCCCACCCTTTCCACACACTAGTAACCTTCCTCACCGTGTCGAAGAACTGAGACAACTGGCCCTCCGACTCGAACATCCGTTCTCCCTCTTCTATATACTTCACCACCGGCTCCGGCAGCACGTACGCGCCTACTATCTCCTCCCTTGCCTTTCTAACCTTCCTCCCCTTCTTGTCCTTCCCTACAACCCTCCTCACAGTCTGCTTGATCTCCAGCACGTCATACCCAGGGCTCTGGTTCTTAATACTCTGCCTATACCTCCTCCACCGAGCAGGATTCTTAGCGGCCTTCTTCCACTCGTCTGGTTCCACGAGTGCCCCTATATGTCCATCCATTATGGAGTCTAACATCCTGTGCGTCTCAGTAAACCTAACATGCTCTATGGACCTCATCTTGAGAACATTCCCTAGGTCCAGTTCCATCGTGACTATATTCCCCTGTCGGTCCCTCAAATCCCCGCTCAGGGTTGCCACTAACCTGTCATACATTGTCTTAAACTTCTTAGGCTGCCCAGGCCCAAACACGTCTCCTGTGCCAGGAACTGTTCCAGCTCGCTTTCCTGCTCTCCTGGCTGCCTCGGCCTCGAACGCCTTGACCATCCTAGGATCCCGAGTCTGGGTAGCAAGCATATACCTACTCCTATAAGCGTGCTTATCGAGAAACCCACCCAGATGCTTCGTGCCCGGCGCTGTCTCCCCCATATAGATCGCATCTAAGAAATCCTTTACTACTCCTACCTGCTCCTGGAGCCTTGGAATCCTCTGTGGGTCTACTATCCCCTCTTTAGCCAGACGCTCTATTGTACTCTGCATCAAGTCCGGCCTGTCCCACGCCGCTACAAACAGCACCCTCTCATGCGGAGTCATCCAGCTGACCATCTGGTCTACCTTGTCCAGTAGCCTGGCGGTTCCCTGGTCTATCTTAGCCTCCGTAATATCGTGCAGATCCAACAGCGCGCGCCCTGAGATCTCCTTCCCCCCTACCTCCCAAGTCTTCTTCAACTGGTGCCGTGGTACGAACAACTCATCAAAGATCCTACCTAGCCCAGGGACCCTAGACCTCACTCCCTTCCCTACGACCCGTGCCCCTGCCTTGGCGCCCTTAGACAGCGCGAACGGAGGAATCAGGTTCACCGGATCTAACAGTATATCCGCCGCTAGTCCTGCTGCCCACCCGTACCAGCTACTTCCCCAACTAAAATTCTCCCCAAAGATATCTACAAAGCTGGGTCTTCGGGCCTCCTCAAACTCCAACCCAGGCATCGCGTTCCCAAACTCTATCGCGGCCTGCTTGAATCCCTCCCACACACTCCCTGTCCTTAAGGCCTCTTGCACTCCTCCTGCCACTGTGTAGTTCCCCACACTCAGCAGGTCAAACACAGGCGTAAGAAGATTCTCCGAGGTCTCCCATACAGACCCCATTATCCCTGCCTGGCCTTCCTTCTCCACGAACTCCTGGAACTCCTGCCCTCGGCCCACAGTCTCAAACAGTGCCCTGTTCCGCATAAGCTCTGTCTGAGCAGACCTCTCCGCCAGCATCTGCCTGTAGCTCATATCCAGCGACGTGGCAGGCTCTTTCAAACCTCCTATCGGCTCTATCCCGAGGGAACCTGTGAAGCTACTCTCCTTCTCCTCTCCCTCAGGCCTCAAGTAATCTCCCCACGTGTCTACTGACAGGCCTCGATTACTACTAGGGTGCGTTGAGAGTAGCTTCCCCCACTGTTCAATAGCCATTACGATCTACCTTCCATGAGTGCCCTACGCGCCCGGTTGTGTGCTCCCCAGTCTTTGCCTATTCTCAACTTACGCATTAGCTCATCCATTTCATGCGAAGTAGTTCCACTATTACTAGGCATCCCCAAGAGAGGCCCTCCAGGATACAAAGGCTCTCCAGGCATTTTCCTCGTTGGACCAGGCCCTCTCATATTCCTATTCAACCAGCCAGTCACTCCACTCCCCTGTGCTGCCTGTTCGTAGAATCCTGGAGGTGCTATGTTCGACCCTTGCATTACCCACCCATGCCTGCGCAGTGCAGCAATAGCCATGGCCTTCTCGTCCGCGGGCATGTTAACCAGATCCGAGTTTATCCCTTCCACGAACCTCTCTTGTCCATCCCTAGACTCAGCATTAAAGGCTGCTATATACTCATCTACTCTCGCCTGCGTCCTCTGCTGGGAGGTCTGTATCTCAGGCTGCTGTAGATATCTCTGGCTCTCGCGCTCTAGAAGCCTATTGTACTCATTCAGACTTAGCTTCTTTCCATCCCCAATACTATACCAACTACTAGCAAACTCCGCCAGTGCCATCTTCTTCAGCGGGTCCATCTGCATCTCGAACAGGGTCTCTCTCCTATCCTCCCACTTTCTGGCAGACTTCCTGTGTACCCACTGTGGCATGTTTTGTAGAACTATCGCCGCATAGTCCGGATTCACCTTCTCGAACATATCTGCAGAGAGCGTAAGATACTTCGTCGCTGCGTCTACATCTCCAAGCTCCCCTGCCGTGATCCCCATCTGCAGGGCCTCGAACGCTCTACTATACCCCCGGTCCTCCAGCCTCTGCGCACGCTCTTCCTTCCTATATGAGCGCTCCTCCTCCTGGATTCCTCTAGTCCTCCGAACATCATTCAGCCTACCCTCTACCATCAACCTAGCCATAGGATCTACATCGGCATTCTGTAGCAGCAACCTCTCCAGAGTCTCTGGATCATCGGTCACCCTAGCCATATCCATCAGCTGATCTGCTCTGATCTCCCGGCTCTGTCTCTGTAGTCTTGAGGCCGTAACCGCCGCAGATGCCTCAGGAACCCCAGCCTTAATGAGGGAGTCTACATACCCCTCGATCTGTGCGGCCACTACAACTCCTGGCGCCCGGAAGTTTATGCTGGAGAACTGAGTCTCTATCTGCTGTATCTTCTCTAGCCTCTCTCCCAGTCCCTTCTGTGTCGCTCGGGCTCTAGCTACCTCCCGCTCCGGTGAGGTCATAGGACTCACAGTGGTCCTGGTCTCCGTCCCTGGAACAGCTACAGGCCCTGTCGGCCCTGCTATCTGCCCTGGTACAGTCTTCTGTCCTGGCTGCATTCTCTGTCCGGGCGCACCAGTGGGCGTCAGCGCTCTCACCCCAGGCTGGGCGGCCAGCTGCTCTGCCTTCTGCCCCAGTGCAGGCCTCATAGCACTAATATCACTCTGCGCCTGAGCCCTGCCTGCCTCCGTGGTCAGCTGTGCTCCGGTCCCTACCTGCTGCGCTGTGCCAGTAGTCCCAGCCACCTCAGCCGTAGGCCCCTCCAGTCTTCCCTTCAGCAGAGCCTGGACCTCCGCTACAAACTCCGGCCCATACCTCTGCGCGGCCGTTAGGGCTCCCTGATCTCCACGGGAGGCCTGCTTCCTAATATCATTCTTCCTTTCCTCATCCTCCCCTCTCTGCAGCCTCTCTTGCTGCTGCGCGTACCGCTGTCCCTGCTGCCTAAGCTGCCCCATCTGCGCCCCTGCCTGCAGCCCGCCCTGGAGGCCTTGACTGAAACTCCCCGCTAATGCGTCCAGCTTGGACAAGAAACCCATCTTAGCCTCCTTTAAAATCTCGACATGCCTGTTGCACCTGCATTAGCTCCCATAGCCATCCCAGTAGCAGCGGCAGCTGGCCCGCCTGGACTGCCGACTATGAATCCAACTGTGCCTCCAACCAGCGTGCCGGCCAGAGTTGCCAGCCCTCCTCCTGCATGATTATTATTAGACACTGACATCGTATGACTATTCACAAAGTTAGCCATCTGTGCAAGATCGTCCATAGACACATCTGGAACAGTAAACGCCACCTCGGCCGTGGGATCTCCAACCAGCTGGACTAACTGCTCCTCTGAAACAGGATACCCATACCTCTCAGTCAATGCGTCTCTAAGATAGTCTATCTTTATCTGATCTGCAACAGCATTAGTCAGCGTACTAACCGGCTCCCCTGAAGCAAGTACATTTAGAAAGTCTGGAGGAGGGTAGTATCCAGTAGCGTCCCTGAACGCAGTTGTTAGAGCATCTGTATCATACGATGCATTTCCTAATGCTTCTCTCATAGCCTGAAACGTAGCTGAGGGATTGGCAGAGTATATGTATGTATAGTCTATAAGTTGTTGGTACTCTGCTCCCTTGCCAGGCCGGGCTACGAGAGCACCCGAATCGTTTAGAGTCGCGGTATCAGTTAAAGGACTACTCTCTAACAACTGCCCCAGACTCTGGGCTCCTTGGCCTCCCGCTGACTCGAGTACTCCAGACACATCAGCTGTCTTAGTTACCCCTAGATCCTCGGCGGTTTTCATATAGTCTGGTGCCACCGCTTCTATTGCCTGGTTTATTCCTATCTCACTAACAACTCCCTCATTCAACAGCATATTATATGAGGCGGTAATTCGATCGCTTTTCTTATTCATCATCTGTTGCCAGATGAAGTCTCTCTCTGTCTCCGTCTCATCGAACTGTGTCTTTGCATCTAAGTACTGCTGATACGCCATCGTGTGCTTAGTGGGATCTTCCTTATCAGTCCCATAAATCTGCGCATAGGTGTTAGCCTCACTCAAGGCCATGTTTCTATCGAACTGTCTAATCCCCTCCTTCATCGCGTCGACATCCAGATCATATCTATCCGCGACCTGTGATACCTGAGCTGCCCACTGTTCCCTCGTGAACGACGGCGCGCTAGCTACCTGCACCGGGTCTCCGTCCAGTAGACTAGCCAACTCATATTCATCTGGCTGCCTCCCGGCGAGCATGGAGAACCTATTCTTTATCCTAGTCAGGTAGTCATTATACTCCTCCTGATACCCTTGCTGCTGTTCCTCGGACGTGTCCAGATAATCCTCTATAGTACCCCCGTATATTAGCGTGTCCATCTGCTGGCTATTTATGCCCTCAGGGAACATATCTGGATTATTCTTCGCGAAGTCTTGTATCGCAGACTTAACCTCCGCCCTATCCTGCCAGGACATATTAGCCAGCTCTGCAGCTGTGTACCCGAACGTCTGAGGGCCTATGGCCCCTGGCGGTAGCGGAGCCGTCAGCCCCATGTCTCCTAGGCTCACCGGCCCGTCTACCCCAAGCCTCCCACTCAGGGCAGTATCTATCTCACTCTTCGCCAGCATGAACTTGTCCACGTCCAAGTTATACTGCTGCGCTACCTGCTTGGCCTGCAGGGCGTAGGTCTTATCGAACTCCGCCACGGACTGAGTGAACTTATTAGTATCTAAATCATGCTGATCTGCGAACTTAGCCATATCCGATGCGCGCTCTAGGCTCTGCTGCGAGACCTGCGCCGCCAGACTCAGGGCCCCTAGGGTCTTCTGCCCCTTGACCTCTATGCTCTCTCCCTGGAGCAGCTTCATCATCTGGTCTGTACTAATATCTTCTCCCAGAGCCTCCAGGGTCTCCCGTAGTGCAGCTACCTCAGGCCCGTCCGTCACTCGGGCCTCCCACTCATCTAGAGTCTCTCCCTCCTGCATCTGCATATCGTCAGAGATCAACACTCCAAGATCCGACGCCGACAGACTACCAGTGCCTCCGGTCGTGCCCATTACTTCTGCAAAGCTCAGCGCGGAGGTCTTTGCAAACTCAAATACCTTCTGTCGCATTTGACGATCTGCGATGTCTATGTTTGAGTGAATCTGAGCTATCTCTGCTTCCGTTAGGTCTGTCTGGTTCTTCAGAGTCTTCTCGAACTCATAGGCAGCCTGGGTCTGCTTTCCATAAAGCTCTCCTAGTACCGACCCTTCCTGCAGTGCCAGTTCCCTAGCCCTACTCTTCGCAGCGACAGTCTCGATCCTAACCTCCTCCACACCAGAGTCAATCGACCTACCTGCAATCAGATCCAAGACCTGACTATTAGTCAGAGTCTTACCAGTCATACTCTGATACTTCTCCTTCAGCAACTGTGCCTCAGCAGAAGCCAGCTGCGCCCCACTACCCGGGAGTATAGACGCATACTCCACGCCCACCCCTAGGTCCTCAGCTGTAATCTGGCCATCCGTTCCAACTGTAATATACCCAGTCTGCTCTGCCAGGGCCATCTTCTCCTGGAACCGCTGCTGCTGCTCCAGCAGATCCTGCTCAAACGTCAGCTGCTTGGACCTCAACGTCGCTACATCCTGTCCAGTCACCGGATCTATCATCGAGCCAGTCTGCTCTGCCCTCGCGATAGACTCCTCTAGCTCCAGCCTCTGCTGGGCTATGGTCTTTCTACCATCCAGATTAATCTTCTGTCCTCTTGTTAGGGCATTGATCTCTTCCTCTGTAGGCAACCTACCTGCCGCCGCTTCAAACCTGGAGACTACATTATCTGTCCAGTATCCCATACTGTCCAGAGTATACTCTGGCAGTCCTAGATCCTGCGGCCCTAGTGTTCCTCCGTACGACCCTGTCTGTGCCGCGCGAGCCTCCCGTTCTCGGTTCAGCTCCTGCGTCCACTCCAGCCGCATCTGCTCTTGTTCCAGCTCAGTGGCTGTGTTGTACCTCATCATCTCCAGCGTAGACTCGTCCTCCCACTTCCCGGTGGCAGCAGCCTCTGCGATCTTGGCGTCTAGCTGAACCTTCGTCATGTCTCGGGCAGAGTCTATCAACTGCTGCCTGGCCGCCAGGGTCAGAGTTCTATCCGTGGAGATGCCCTTTCCCTCCAGCAAATCCGCTATCTGTTCCTCCGTGAGGTCCTCTATCCCCAGAATATCTGCCGCCATCTGTAGCTTGTCAGCTACCTTCTGGAAAGCATCTACGTTGTAGTTCCCCTCCTCGTCGTATACCTGACTAACATCTATCCCCAGACTCTCCGCACTAATCTCTCCGTTCTGCGCCACCACGCCAGTCTGTTCCATCAGGAACCTAGCCTGCATCGCAGCGAACTCCGTGCGGTCCAGGTCCAACTGTGCGTTCTGGATATCTATCTGCGCATCCTGGAGCTGCTTCTGCAGCGTGTCTACAGTATTCCCTGCCTCATCCGTGTACTCCCCGGTGAGCTTCGCCTGCTCCACGGTCTTCTGGAAATTCTGCAATTCCTTCTGCAGCGTGTTCAGCGTACCACTATCATCCACATAATCCCCAGTAAACTCTGCCTTTGCTAGGATCTTCTGCAGAGTATCTACCACCGTTCCATCTTCGGTCTCAAACTCCCCCGTGATCCCCGCGGTTTCTATCTTCTTCTGGAAATCTTGCAGATCCTTCTGCAGCGTGGTGACTACTTCCTCTCCCGGTAGCTTAAGCTCTCCAGTCAGCCCGGCTTTCTCCAGGGCCTGATTAAAGTCCTGGGCTGCCTTCTGGAGAGTATCAAGGGTCTCCCCATCCAGCTCCAACTCCCCAGTCAACTCCGCCTTCATGATAGCCTGCGCAAAGTCCTGCGCGGCCTTGGCTACCGTCGGGTCTCCGTTCCACGTCCCAGTCAGCGCAGCCTCCTGCATGTCCAGAGCTTTCTTGGCCAGCGTATCAAACTTCACGCCATCTCCAGCCGTCATGAACCCAACCAACTCCGCTGTCTTGGCCGCGATCTCGGACGCCTGAAGCTCCCGCTGCAACTGAACCTTCTGCGCCTCCAGGGTACTCTTCTCATCCCAGAGCCCGGTTCTGTCTGCCTCTGCAATCTTGGCGTCCAGGTCCACTATCTGCTGCTGGATGGTCTCTACATCTCCATACTTCCCAGTCAGTCCTGCCTTACGGGCCTCCGAGGCTTCCCGCTGCTCCTTTGCAGCAACGGTTTCCTCCCCCTCATAATCTCCGGTCACCCCAGCCTCTGCAATATCCGTCCCCGCCATAGTCCCATACAGCCCCTGCAGCGCAGCCAGATTCGCTCGGCGTTCCTCAGACTCCTGCTGCCGGAGGCTAGTCCTAATCCCAGCCTTCGCGCCTAGGACCTCCCCCTCCAGAGTCTCGAACGACCTCTGACTCATGCCACTGTCCGCGCCTCCGGGGTCTATGCCGTATTGCCTAGCCAGCCTCTCCCGGGCATCCTGGGCCTCCCGCTCAGTCTCTCCAATCAACTCCTGTTCCAGCCCCAACCTGTCGAACAGTAGCCCCTGGCTCTGCGAAGCAGCCTGCTGCCGGATACGTTCTGCGTCAGTCATTCCGGCAGTGGGAGCCCCTGCTACAGCCCCCATATCCGTAGGCCCTGTGAGCACAGGGCTACTCTGTCTTGCCACAACGTCATTCCGGCCCATCTCAGGCGATCGTCCAGCCGTCTGGGCAGCCTGTGGAATACCCCTACTATTCTGCATCTGGGCCAGCTTATCCATACTGTACCTCACAGGATCTTTTGCTATCAACTGATCCCACTGGCCCCTATCATGCTCGCTCAGAGTATTATACACACTCTGCCCTGTCGGCCCCTGAGGCTTTTTCTTCTTCTTTGCCGCCCGCCCTAGGATATCATCCGTGCCCGCAGACGTAACAACCTGGGTCATTGCAAACTCCCTTCCAAAATGTAACGGAGTTTAAAGCTCATCAGTTCCGAATCCTAGAGCCTGACAAATCTGCACAAACAAATACGCACCCGGCACAGTCTGGAACGCTACATCCCTCAGATGCCCCCGGTCCTCATCTGACAACTCCACCTCTCCTCCCTGCACTATCCGCATTCCCACTTCTACATCCTGTGCCTTCCTTTTAGCGGTTCTCTTATCCTCTCTCCAAGATCCCATAAGAGGGGCCAAGAGAGCTTCTCCCACTGTAAAAGGCTCTCCTCCATCGCCTTCCAATTTGTTCCCTCTTGGCCCCATCAGGGGAGTGGACATGTCCACTCTAATCTTCATCACGACCTTCCATTCAGCCTAGCATCTATCCTAACTACCATCTCTGCCAACCTCTGCAGAGCCTCTGTCTCTAGCCGTAGGGACTCTAACTGCCGGGCGTGGTCTGCGGTAACCCCGCTGCAGAACTCCCTAAGATGATCTCTTATCTCTGACATCGTATGCTGCAGCCCTTTAAGAGACTCCTTAGCTTCTTCTTGTGACTGAGGGTTAGGAGCCTGCCCTCCCCTACCAAACAGCAGCTTGTATCCTAACCCTCCAGTCACAATACCTCCTCCTCCGCCCAACAGCCAGGCGAGCGCGTCCTCCAGTGGCATGGTCAACAAACTATTCACGTTCCCTGGCTCCACAGGCATCTCAGTCATCCGAGTCCAGGCCTGCGTTCAGGCCATTAACGAACGACCCAACTGTCCCCTGGAAGTACTTCTCTACTGCCTCTCCAGGTCTTCCGACCTTCTGACGGAGGAACGTAGTGATAATCCTTCCTAGCCCCTGGCCAACGCGGAACACTACCTTATTTGGAAGCAGGAAAGGTAGGGCAGCGACTCCTATTCCGATCCACCACCCTGATCCCAGGCTACCTATAATCCCCGATATGTTCATCACTCATCCTCCAGGACAAAACCCCTGACGAGGCCCAGAAACTTGTCTATGCTCTCTTTGTGTACTTTATACCTACCCAACGACACATACTGCTGCCGAACATCTGACTCAGCTAAGATAGCTCTCCACATTCTCTGCTTGCTGGAGTTCCAGGTAGAGTACGGTATATCTATATCCACATACTCAGGATCAATCAGCCCACTGTTCTCGGCTGGTGAGGCCCTGAATATCGAAACTCCTCCCTCCTGCAACCCCCGCTCCAGTGCCTCTGCTACCTGCTCTGCCAGATACTCCGACCTCATGCGGTCTAGCTCTGCCTGCTCAACCCGCACAACTCCCTCCTGTCGCGCTATCTCCTCCAGGGTGACAGCGTGAACATATGTTGCCAGAAGGCAGACTAGAACTACGTAGAGAAAGTTCATCATATATCCTCCTATGTTATTCCACGTCTCCAGAGGTATTACCAGTACCATAGTCCTGCAGAGTCCCCATGCGAACTCCATCTATAATACCGTTGTCCATACCTACAGGTATTGTAGCGGATTCCTCCAAGAAGTTACAGTTCAGAATCATAAAGTTATCCGCTGCAGCAGCACCAACGAAAGCAGAGCCACCTACCGAGAACACAGGTCCTACATTGCTCAGGAACGGAGCAGCCGTTTCAAACTTAATTCCGTCGGAGTCAGTGTCTACAATCTGCAGACCTATGATCCTAGTATTCCCGCCGTTGTCAATTATCCCCACATCATCGGAGTTTATGATCCAGATGTTCTCCAGAAGGCACTCTGTTTCCTCAACCAGTATAGCATCCTTATTGCCTCCAGTAGCCCCTGCACCAGTCATAAACGCCATGTTGCGAACAGTGCTAGAATCCTGATCTATGCTCATAGCCTCATGAGTAAGACTATTTGCATTGGTCAGAAGAGACTTAATACCAACTCCCTCTACGGTAACACCTGCCTGATACCAGTCAACCACTGGATCATTATACGTTCCGTTCAGTACCTTAACCAACTTCCTACCAGCATTGCTAATAGCCGTAACTGCATCAGGCACTGTCCAGAAATCACCATGCCCAGCGGAGTCCACAACTGCAGCTTCCTGAATAATGTACTCACTCCTCTCAGGCCACTCTGCAGTACTAAGATCCACAAAGTTAGGATCTACCCCAATATACCTCCAGCCGGTAGAACCTCCCATAACGACTCCCAGACTATCAGCCCACGGCCACTGCATAAATGCCACGGCGGCCAGGTTCCCACACGCAGAGCAGTGCAGAGTATCAATCAGCGCTCCGTCTGCATCTCGAATCTCCACATGCGTCTCATCTCCCCAGGCTACCCGCATACCTGAAGGATCAGCCGCTACGTAGTCTACATCTCCACCACCATACAATGTATCCGGGGTAGCAGAGTTGATGAACTTAACTCCACGGTTATATATGGCTTGGATCTGGGCAGCAGTAAGAACATCCGCAGTAAAGGTAGGAGGCGTCATATCCCCATCAAAGAACCCCCCTAGAGTCCCACTATTATACTGCAGTGCCCCAATCTCACCCACATCCAATCCATCAAGAGTGGCAAACCAATCTGTCTTGTCCGTGTCTACTGTAAAGGTTACCTTACTAGGCTCCCCATTTATATACAGAGTCGGCACAGTAGCATTATGAACCAACGCTATATGCGTCCACGCGGCAGCACTGTCTACAAACACGGCGCTGTTAGTGTCCATGGACCACTGAGCCGTTCCTCCATCAGTATTAGCTGCGAATACAGTACCATCAGTATGCACCCAGATGGACATATACTCCTCAGCGTCCGCATCGCCGAAGCTAAGGAATCTCTGCGCAGCAGCAGGCTGTCCATCGTCAGGCTTCACCCAGAAGTCAATACTCCCTGATGTATCATCTCCCAGATCTGACAGCGCATCTGATATATTCATGGCGTCATTGCTACCATCAAATCTCCACGCGTGACTCAGTGGTCCATCAGAGGTAGCTACATAACTACACGCCGTACCAGCGGTACTAAACGCCCCGATAACCTGTGCAGAGCTAGCAGGACTAAAGGCCAGAATAACATCTCCAGCCAGAACAGGAGTAACATGATCCTCCGAAATATACTGCTGCATCCCGTCCTGGTTGTCGGAGATTCTAGAATCTATAATAACCATGCCAGAATCACTGGAGGCTATATAGAGCCTAGGAGAATTATTCCCTGCGCTAGATATCCCAGGAAGCGCTGCTACATCCGAAAACGCTGCGTCCGCGCCCCAGATGATATCCTCTGAGTCTGTCCCGCCGGCGTCCCAGTCAGCCTCATATGTCCAGCTATCTCCCGCCACGGCATGAATGCTATACTTAATGTTACACTCATCAGGCGTAGGAGCATCACTGAAAGTAACCAGCACTCCATTGTCCAGGACTGTCATAGCATCTACGTCTGTAGTGCTATTACTATCATACAAATACTGCTTCCCATCCTTGTCATATACCAGCACACTAGCCCCACCATCTGTGCCCGCTGCCCAAATGGGACGCTGGCGCCCGAATATATCTACTCCCCCCGCACCAGTAAATGGACTCCTAACAACCCCCACAGATCTAATGTTACCATCTATAACATAAGGCAGGGCAGATGACAAATTCTGGTACACAGAGTTTCTAGACGACAATGGCAGGCCGAAGATATAACTAGCGGACCCCTTATACCTATACGCCATATCGGCCCAGAAGTCTAGATCATACACTCCATCATCATCGCTACCACCCAGAATAATATGCCCATCCTTGAACCCTATATCCCCAACCTTGGTGCCGTTTAGATAATTCCCGGCTCCAGTCAGGAACGTAAGAGTCTTAGTGGCAGTGGCAAGATCCCAGACCTCCAGAGTATCGCCTCCCCCAGTGCCATTGATAATAGAGAATGCAGGAAACTCTATTCCCTCATCTCTCCAAAGGGAGTTATTTTTCTCCACGGCCCTGAAGGCCCTAATAGCGCTCTGCAGCCGAGGAGGGCTCCCTCTATACCAACCCATCTGGTTAGGATCATACAGGTTGACTGCCAGGAGCTTATTAACCCCAGCGCTAGCAACCGTAGTATCCATAGATGTACTAATACCCCCATCGAACAGGGCTGTTCCTCGAACCAACAGTGTATCATCTTCTGCAATCTCGATGCCGAGGGTGGTCCCATCTCTCTTCTTCATCGTGTAGGTCCCACCATCAGCCACAGCGTTCCCTACCCCAACCATCAGAGCTAGGGCTGCAGTGAAAAGAAACTTCCACTTCATGGCTAAATCCTCCGTTTGATTAGTAGAACGAAACCTCATTGCCGTCATCGTCGCTGGAAGGAGTGCCGTTGTAGACCATCAGGGCATGGTCTGACGCCCGGTTCCATATAGCCAGGGTGCCCAGATAAACTGGATCATCATACGTGCCCTTGAAATACACTGGCCCATCTGCAACATACAGGCCGTAGTTACTCGTGCCTTCCGTAGGCGCCCCTGATATATACACCGTCGCAGCGGCAGTTACAGTCCCCGTAGCCGTAATATTGGGCTCATCCACTCTCAACGATGCTACCAGAGCAGTAGTTCCCGTGGGGACTGTCCTGGCTCCTCCAGGTCTAATGTAAGCAATGTAGGCATTTGTAGCGGCTGTGTGAGTCCTACTAGGCCCTATGACATCAAGATGTACGTCCTCCTTGCCTAGTGTCATCCCTGAGGTGAGTGTATCTCCTACATCCGTGTAGAAGTTAAAGTACGCATCCACTGCGCTCGCAGTTGCGTCCTCCATAATCACATCTACATAAGCCCTGTTTCCCTGAGACCCTCCAGCGTCGTCTGCATAGAAGGTAATTCGGGCCCCGTCACTATCTGCCGCAGTACCAGACGCAGGATTAAGGCCTATCTTTAGCGCCTCCCTGACTCCCCCTCCTCCCGCTGAGGTGTTCTCTAGAGTCTTCAGTCCAGTTACCGTCTGGGCTTGGCCTAGAACAACTATACCGTCCGTTGAAGAATAGTCTACATTATTCTCATCGAAGTTATTCCCCTCTAAGAAACTCAACACATTAGTGATCCAGTCAGTAACCTGCTCAGCCAGCATATCATCGCCGGGATCAGGTAGTGGCTCACTGGGCCTGGTAACCGTTGCCATCACAAACTCCCTTCAAAAATTCAACGGAGTTTCAATTCTCTAAGGGAACAAACTCCACCTGATATCCCTCAATGGATGCCGGCAGGTTACCAGTCCACTCAGGAGATATAGTCTCACAAATCCTATTAACCCACGTGTCCGCCTGCCTAACGGCGTACGCAGACCACAACTTACCAGTGTTCCACCTAACGCCTGTATTCCACTGATATGGAGTATTGAACGTCAGGGTATTGGAAATAGACGTCTGTCGCCCGCCGTCTATTCTAACTCGAAGGTTAGCAGTCCTAGTGCCCGTAGTATACCTGTACAAAGTTCTAACATTCAGAACCTTCTTTCGTCTTCCTGGGAGCCCTAGATCATTCTGGTGCATACGGATCTGCCAGGATATACTATCTCCATCATCTGAGCGCCAGGAGGCAGAGTTACCCTTGTACAAGTATCCACTAGTACTACCCAAAAGATCTCGCTCATCTCCATCTAGAACCATAGACGTCCCATAGCCTATCACATCTGCCATGTCGTCAATCCACAGATCATTTCGATCCCAGTCCCATACTAGCACATAGTCATGCCCCACGTTGTTGCTGCTAGAAGAACACAGCACCCTAACCTGATGCTGGCTTTCTCGTACAAACGCCTGGGTATATTGTAACCTATTCTGATTCAAGTCCCTCCAGGTGGTATAATCATCACTATTAACCACCTCCATCTGCATAGCCTCATTGAACACTACCAACCCTTCCTTAGCTACACAGAGCAGGAACTCAGGCCTAGACACAATACCCAGGGTGCTTAGAGGCGAGAACCCTCTACGGGGCTCGTCTAGCCTCCACGAATAGTGTCCCAGGACATCATACTCAATCCCACCAGGGTACAATCCGTCCTGCTTAAACACCATCGCCTTGCCCCAGCAGTCCACTGCGCCGACTATCGCTGGCCCCCCGTCGTAGATCTCATACCGATTCGCAGTAGGCCAGTTGGTCTCATCCACCTCGAAAGTCTGCCTATTAATATCACACCAGCGAACTCTAGTTGGCTCAAACGTCCCACCCTCCGTAGTCCCAACTGCTACTAGCAAGTTCTGGTGAGACATTATATCAGTACACTTCGTAAAAGGAATCCCGCTCAGGGCGGCGGTGTTCGCGTCTAACGCCCCACTATGAACCCTAGGAGCATCAGTCTGGTTGTTAATAAACACCTGGTCCTTCATAAACACGAACCTAGCCCTATCATTAGCCCCTGCGTTTAGGGCAGTCCCAGTGATGTTTGTCCTAGTGGTTCCATCGTCTATATAAATCTTCGTGGGGGTAACTACATACCGTCTAACTGTCCCACTCGAGAACGTAGCCTCATACAGCCCCAGCACAGCCTCTCCACCAGTCAGCTGAGACTGACTATACTTATCATATCCGTATCTAACCCTAGCCGTTCCACGCTCTGTAATATCTACGTTATGTAGAATCACACAGTACTCAGGAGTTATGTTATCGTTAGGGTACCTCCACCTAGCCCTCTGCCCGCGAACCTTAAAAATCGGGCTCTGCATTGCTCCTGGAGTTATTCTCTCTAATGGCATGTTACTCACTCACCAATCCGAAGTCTACCCCTAGAATCAGCGGGCGTAGGGGCCTCTGCCTCACCCCGCCCATGCTCTGGACATCCCTGAACTGGAGCACGTTCGCTGGACGACGTTGGTTAGACTCCTGCATCTGCTTCAACAGTTCATCAAAGGAGTCCCTGTGCCTGTCTGCCTGCTCGACCATTCCCAGCCCAGGCAACAGGTCCATAGTCACCCCGAACACCAGGAGCATATGGTACTCCTCCGAGAACTCGGGCCAGTCTGTATCGTTCACCAGGGGAGGCTTGCGCATCTCTGCCCGGACAACATAGGAGATCTCCGCGTCTGGAATCGGGTGAAACTCCACCCATTCATAGTCCGGGGACTCCCACCACACAGGAATAACACTAAGGGTATTATCCTCTGAGTCCGCCACCGTAACATTCCCAGAGAAACTAAACCCAGACGCCGGGGCCTTAACCACTCTCTCTACCCCCAACGTACTATCGTACGAGTTACTAGTCTCCACTGCCGTCGTCCCAGTCAGTGTAACCATCTCCGTGACTAGCACTCCAGCCGTGTTAAACCCTGTCACCCGGACTTGGTAGTTACTCCCCGCATCCACGGTGCTATCACTACTCAACGACAGCACTCCGTCACTAGCCGGCTGTTTCTGCACTCCTCGGACTCCCATTATGTATGCCATACTAGGCGTCCCGCTCTCCGTAGTGCCCGGATAGTTCTTATCGAACGCCCTGGGAGTCGTGACAAACACGAACCTGGGAGTGTCTGGATCTTCTATGTTCAGCACTCTCCTAACATACAACGGCATCCCGTACTGGGAAGTATCCTCCTCCGTCGTCAGAGTAAACTCCCTCTCCTCATTAGGAACCCTGCCTTTATCCAGAACCCTCCTATACACCCCATTCATTAGGACCCTAACATGGTCCTCGAAGGCACCGCCTGCCCCCTGGCCTGCATAATCCAGCACTGCCCCTACGGCATCACCGAATTGCATTACTTCTTACTCCCTCCGCCAGCCAGCTTAGATGTTCCCTTCTCGTAAGCCTGTTCTCCAGACGGAGAGATCTCTCCCTCCTGGTTCATAGCAGCCTGTCCCTGCTGGAACGCCTTGGCGATAGCGTTATACATATCTGTCTGTGCTGCCTGCCGCTTCTGGTCCTCACTCCGGGCGAGAGCCTCTCGGGCCTGAGGACCATTGGTCTGGAGGATCCTCTCGACCCTGAAATCCCACTGCTGATACATAGGCACTGCCTGATCCGTGGCGTCCCTATACGCGTCCACCTGGGCCTCTGTCATGGGCGGCTGCCCAGGCAGAATTCCCACCAGCCCCGACAGAGTTCCTTTTAGTCTAATAATCAACCCATCGTCGATCTGGACCCCACGTCCCTCCTTCTCCAGCACAATCCTGGGGTTCCGCTTCCTACTCGCCACGTCCGAAGTGACCTCCTCTATCCACTCTCCCTCAGGCTGCCAGTCAGCCCGTGCAGGATTGTTGGAGATATACTTCGTCAGAACTACCTGCTGCCTCTGGTCATCCGTCAGGTCCAGGGGGACCCCGTTCTCCAGGTCCACCTGCGTGCCTCCGTCAAACTCCTTCGTGTTAATAAGAACTGGCATAGCCCCTGCTCCTAGGTTATAGGTACGACTGGAAAGGCCGTTCCGTGAAGAAGAAGTCATACACTGGACCCTCCACCACCAGAATCGGCACGTGCACTCCGAGACACACATCTGCATCTTGGACGACTAGTCTATACTGCCCACAGGTTGCGAGCTGGGCCGCCGTCAAAGTCAGGTGATACCACCCATCTGACCCAGTGATCGCCTCCCAGGTGTTGCTGCTCAGATCTACCGTCGCCGCTCCCGCCGGCCCGAGCAACTCCGCTTGGTCTGCATCTCCAAGATCCACTCCAGTCTCCGGAGTCACGGCGTCACTAGCGTCCATGAACGGACCTACAGGAATTATAACCTCTGTTGACTGCTTCAGCATTATAGCCATTATACCACACTCAGCATTAGATAATGATGCATGAATAGGGCACCTGAGGACGGCTCCTTCTCGGCCAACCCTAGCAGCAGCTCAAACACCGGAGTCACCGCCGGGACAGTCGGTGCAGCCAGCGTGACAGTTGTAAACCCGGGGCCAAAGATATGCATTAGCTACTCGCCGCCGTCGAGAAGTAGAAGTCCTGCTTGAAGGCTGCGGAGTTGAACTGCACTCGGACGTAGTACGCCAGGCCCGCGGACAGCTCCTGGGAAGCATCGTTCAGTTTCGCGCCCCATGTCAGGGTAGCATCTCCACCAGTGTGCTCTGTAGGAGCCGTGTCCCAAGCATCGTGGGCTATGACACTAGTCCCATCGAAGTCATACACTTCCATCGTGCAGTCGTCTGCGTTAACTATCACTCCATCCTTGTACAGGCCCGCCACCACCTCCAGGGCCCCCGCATTGTAAGCACACGTACCTCGAACAACATACCCCGCGCTCAGGTCCGCCCCTGGATCGTGCCCACTCAGGGTATTCAGCGCCGTAGCATCAATCTGTGTATCATCGTCTGTCAGGGCCCCAAGGATCTCATCTGTGGCATCCCCACCCTCAATCGTCAACACGTCCGCTTCCGTCTGCCACTTGTCGTTGTCAGTGTTATAATTCGTGGCAAAGTCCGTAGCAAAGACTATCTCTGCATTGTTCGCGGCGTCTGCGCTATCAGAAATCTCCACCACATTCACTTCCAGGTGCCCTGCTGCATCTATGGTCAGCGCCGACAGGTTAGATATACCAGTCAGAGCATTCAGCGCGGTAGCATCAATGCGATTTGCGTCGTCCACCACAGAGTCCCTGATCTGATCTGTGGCATCAGTGCCCTCAATATTAATAACATCTGCCTCTGTCTGCCACTTGTCATTGTCGGTACTGTAGTTCGTGCCGAAGTCTGTGTCGAACACGATCTCCATGTTAGTAGCAGCAGAAGAACTATCAGATACCTCTACCACGTTGGACTCAGTGTGCCCATCCGCATCCACAGTCGGCTTGTTGTCTGGAACAACTGCCGCTATCCCATCCAGTATCGCGTCCAGCCTCCCGTCGTCCGTCCAGTCTCCCTGCAGCTCGTTGGTGTCTGTCTCAATGTCCGTCTGCTTGTCCCGGATCGACTGAAGGGCTTCCGTAGACGCCTTGTAGTCCGAGGTATCGGCACCCGTGGTCATGATGTGGGAGAGGATAGTGCCATCCGCTACGTAGTCCGTCAGATCCCCATCGGCGGCCACACCCGTAGTCGTCTTCGCCAGGTGGTCGAGGTTCAGCGCCGTCAGGGCAGCTGTAGTCTGCTGGTTGATGATCCCGATGGAGAAAGACCCAATCCAGGCGTTGACCGTAGCCCCATCTACCGTGGTTCCTTCCATCCGCACCTGGTAGCGACTCCCGGCCGCATAGTACCCATCATCGTCATTGTCGCTCAGGTCAATGGCGACTAGGTGGTTCCCCGTTATGCTGTCGAAGTCGATGGTGACAGTCACCCCACTATCGCTGGAGCGCTGCGTGGTCGATCCGTCCTTGTGGATCTCCACGTCCCCCGCCGCCAGGTTGGTGATCGTCACCGAGGCCGACGGATCGTCCGAGCTGAACGTGTTGAACGGGATGTACACCGTCTCGGTCGTGTCGAAGTCGCCATAGAAAGGAACCATCTACAGTACTCCTGCAAAGGGGCCAGCCAGTGGCCCTGCCAAATTCCCGGTAGGAGCCGCACTTGCTGCTCCCTGCGCCGTCCAGCTCCACTCACCCCAGAATCCCGAGTTGTCGTTGGTCTGGGCGTATTCCTCAGCTATCCAGGCGGCCGAGCGCTGCGTCCCATGAATCTGAACATCCTGCATCAAGCCGTCGTAAAAGCGGTGGAACGTCAGCCCCGAGCTGTCGTCCGGCATAGCTCCAATCATGGGTCGGTATGGATACGCATGCTCATACGCCATATCCGCGCCCAGATCGGAGCTATTCTCCCACGATCCATTGATGTAGATGTTGCAGGTATCATCGGTAGCCATCGACACAGTTACCATCTGCCACGCCGAGGTATTGATACCTGTTGTGGATGCTACCTGCACGGACTCACTGTCGTTGTTCAGTTCCCAGTACCACTTGGGCGAACTACTGTCACGGCTCCAAATACGATACCCGCGTCCTTGCGACTGCGCATCGCACAGCGCTATATCGTACTGCGCGTAGTTGTCGGGCTTGGCCCAAAGAGAAATAGTGAAGTTGTCCGTGTATTCGAAGCGGTCATCGTTGTTACTGCCCCAAGTTACGGCATCATCACTGCCGTCGAAGTTGGTGGCACTCCCAAACTTGCCCGTTTGTCCGCCTGCGCTGATGCTACCCTGTGCGGTGCCATCGTTCCCGTTGCTGGTGCGGTCGTTCAGATCACTGGCCAGGGGCAGGAAGCAGTCCCAGTCGCTGTTATAGGCATTGTCCGCGCCGTAGCCCGACACGTCATCGTCGTCATACGCCGTGGCCGTGCCGCCCGTGTAGCCAGCCCAGACCTTCACCGTCTGGCTCCCCGACGACGCCAAACTCCCCGACCACTTGACGCGGATTAGCCCCGTGACAGTAGGCGGCGACCCTTCGTCGTTGGCGTAGTTGATCAGGTCGAAGGGCAGCTCCGAATCAGCCCCGGTAGTGACACGGATATCCCCACCGTCTGCCTGAACATTGCCCTTCCAGGTGCTGGACAGGTCGGCGATGTCAATAAGCAGCGTGAAGTCTGTCAGCGCGCTGCCGGGATTGGTGACTGTCTGGGAGTCGTATCCCGTCCAGTTCCCCGTAGAAAAGCTGGTGCCGGGCATATTAGAATTCCGTCAGTGCCTGCAGTGCCGTGTTTGCCGTGTTCATGTCGCCGTATAGCGCCGTGCCCTCTGTGAGCAACAGCGCCTTCTCAGCCTGCGCCAACTGTTCAAATACGTCCGTGGTCTCCTCATCGAACGCATCAATGGTGGCGAACAGATCTGCGAAGGTGGTGTTCAGATTCGCTATGGCCGTTCGCGCCGCCGCAATCCGATTCTTGGCCTGCTTGCACGCCTGGCGCTCTGCCCGCAGCGCCGCGCTGATGTCGTCCAATCCTGCCTTGACTACGCTCGTTGTTGCCATGCCTATCTCCTCCGTCCCTTGCCAGTCCTCTGCGTCGTCTTGCACCCGCCCCGGCCCTGATTCGCTCGGCGCCCCTTGCCTGTTCCGTTGTTCCTCGGTACCCCCTGCTTAGCCATTTCCAAAACTCCCTTCCAAAATTGAACGGAGTTTACAGATCCCGAACCTTGCCTAGCGCATCCACCCCTGCACTAATCGCGTTCCTCAGGACCTCCAAATCCGCCTGCAGTGCCCGATACTGTGCCAGCGACAACTGCTCAAAAGGATCTGCGGAGCCCGGCGCGTATCTCTTAATCACATCCTGGACCCTCTTGAAATCCTTGTTCAGGGTCCTAAGAGTCTCTCCAGCCTCCTCGATCCGCTCCTTAGCTTCCAGGCAGGCCTCCCGCTCATCCACCAGAACCTGAGCGAACTCCTGCAGCCCCACCATCACGTCACTAGCCCTCACTGGCGCATCGTGGGCAGTGCCGAGCAGTCTATCTATCCAGCTCATAATAGCTCTCCTATATCCCAAGTTAAACAGCGAGGTAGGACTGCAACGACTTGTTGGAAGTCCAGAAGTCATACACTGAACTATCTATAACAAACAGCGATGTCTTAACAGCCAGGCATACATCTGCATCTTGCACAACTACCATATAAGCTCCGCACTCTGTCAAATTAGCAGCCGTTAGGGTCAGATGATACCACCCACCGCAGCCCGTGATAGCCGCCCAGGTGTTCCCCTTAATATCTACCGTAGCTGCTCCAGCAGGACCTAGAAGCTCCGCCTGATCCGCATCAGCTAGCGCGATACTAGTCTCAGGCGTCACTGCGTCCACTGCATCTACAAAGGCCCCCACTGGAATTATAACCTCAGTAGCTTGCTCTAGAATCAGCGCCATCACACACCGTCCGATGTAGAGTAGTAAGAAACACAGGGGGTAAGGTACGCATATCTACCAAACCGCATAGTCCAACTACCTCCCCAAGATGTAGACGCCGATATGTCCTCAGCGTCTGTATATTGAGCGTCCCTCCAGTAGCACTTGCCCTCACTAGCCTCTACATTCTGCACAAAGTGCTCAATAGACGTGGCGGTCATGGAGTCTAGCACGAAGGTTACTCTTCCTCCCTCTCCTGTAGCGCAGGTATATAGATACTTATTAGCGTCGTCAGGATAGTGAGTTGTAGAGTCCCCTGGAGTCAAGTCATACGAGTTTCCGGCGTCGTCGTATATAGTATCTGTATTATCCGGCTTGAACATGGCTGGATATAGAGCCCCTGCGTCCAGAGTAGCCCCGGCAGTAAAGGTGTTAGCCACACTAATATGCCCATTGCCGAAGGTATATACCGTTTCCAGAGTCCCTAGATCCTGATTCTCGGCATCATAGTACACCTCGCTACTCCTCGTAAACACAAAGGTGTCTATGTAGTACCCCCCTGCCAGGGTCCACGCCTCTCCAGACTTAGTCCAGGAGTTGGTAGGATTAACCTCAGTAGCATCGACATCACCCTGGTGGATATACGAACCTACAAACTTCGGCTCGCTATCTGCAGGGGCTAGACGGTATGCCTGTTCTAGACCTGTTCCCGCCTGATGGACATGCGCAGTGCTAGTAAGAGCCCTATGCTGAGTGCCACTAGGCACTCCATCTGTGTCTACTCCATACCACCCTGCCACAGAAATCGAATCGGTTTCTTCGCTAGACCACTGTATTCTTAGTGAATCCCCTGCAGCAATAGGAGTGCTAGAGGCATCTAGAGACTTCTTAGCTAGAGCACTCGCTTCTCCGTCCCAGTCTATAGTCCCTACAGTGGTAGGAGAACCAGCCCGATACCGAACTACATCCATGGACCCTACGGCGTCCGACTGTATGCCATAGAAATACAACGTGTCCATAGTCGCGGTGCCTGCTGGGATGTCCCACTCTGCATATTCATTACTAGCGTCTATTACATGATAGTTGTAGTTATCCGCCAGCGCGTCCCCGATGCCGCTAGAATCATCTGGCTCGAAGCTAGGATAATACGCAGGCCTGAGCTTACCCTCAAGGATAGTATATATCGCGTGAATATTGACAGACTTAGAAAGCCTAATCTCGTACCCTACAGTACTATCAATATTCGACACGCAGTAGCAGTACCACGATGCAGAGGAATCATACTCATCGTCTAGCCACTGCGGTATCCACAGATGAGCGCTCATTTTCCGACAGTCCTAATAATAGTCTTCACACGGTCCTCGTACGTATGCCCATGCCTAACGGCATCTAGCCCCTGTGTAGCGATCCGTTCCCGCTGCTCTGGGTGCTCCAGAGCCCACCGGATCTTCCAGATGGCCTCATCCTCACTGGCCCAACCTAGATAGTGCTCCCCCTCTACAAACCCCAGGTCATCCAAACCTACCATATCTACGTTGCAGACCTGACACACTCCATAGCTCAGGATCTCAAAGAACCTCATATTCAGGTCATTACATATAGACACATTCAGCCCAACCCTAGCTTTTACGTACAACTCCGCTGCCTTATCAAAGAACAGATTATACGCCAGCCAGGAGTTAGGAAACTCCTTCATGATGCGGTCTAGAAACTCGATTCGATTCTTACTAGCCGGATGCTGCGTGGTGCCCCGATTCATAAATCCTACAAACACACAGTCGTAGGACCTAGTAAGATCTACCTTCCTTCCCCTATCTACCATAAGCTCATCGTAGCTAGGATCAAGATATGGAGAACACGCT
>Ga0272443_10001614_pt1 | contig 31949 bp, 19 predicted proteins | sample SSMAcet12_FD_193581 | JGI IMG/M metagenome (GOLD analysis project Ga0272443, IMG submission 193581) | Marine sediment archaeal communities from Little Sippewissett salt marsh, Falmouth, MA, United States - SSM-Acet-12 | ecosystem: Environmental > Aquatic > Marine > Wetlands > Sediment ... | reverse complement strand
GACCTTTGGGTCGAAGGTATCGATCCAGAAGTATACTTCCAGCTCAACGTATTGAGCCAGCAGACCGGAGAATATGGCTCCCGGAGCGGGTGAACTGAGAACGTTTTCCACACTCTGAGCCGTTTCGAAGAGCATCCTCCTTGCTTTCTCCGAGTCGTCCGCATAATCGATACCGACCTTAAAACTCAGGCGGCGCAAACCATCTCTTGTGAAATTGGTCACCGGGTTGTTGAAAATCTCTGAGCTGGGAATGAAAATGTCACGTCCATCAGCCGCTCGAATGTGTGTTGAACGAAGCTCTATACTCTGCACAATTCCCTGTAGGTTTCCCGATTCAATAAGGTCTCCCACTTCGAAAGGTCGACTGAAGGCCAGGAAGAAGCCTGCAAGGAGATTCTCGCCAATCTGTCGAAAGGCAAAACCGAGTACGATTGCGGTAATACCGCCGCCTGCCACGAGACTTCCAGCGAGGCTCTTGAGTCCCAGTACATTCAGCGCAACGATGAATCCCAGGATGGCTATCAGCCAGATCGACAATTTCCTGAAGAAGCTCTGATGTGTCGGTCTGAAATTGCCACGAGACAGAACACCCACAACAACCCTTCCGACAACTCGTCCAATGATAATAGACGCCAGAAGTACGATGATTGCGACAACAATCTGTGGTGTCAACCGAACGAGGCTTTGCCACTCGTCGGTCAAAGTCTCAAGTAGAATATCCATAGCAATTCTCCTCTTGATTTTTGATTATATAGCAACCAATATAACTATGCTGAAGGGTGCAACAAGACTCTCTACGATTTCGTAACGTCCGAAAGTCTTGTTCAACGGTCATCCAAAGCTTATAGACACTCACTCAAGAAAACACTTGGCTGATCTAAGTCACCGTGTTCTATGATAAGGAACTCAATATGGTAGCACTAATATGGATAGGTATATGTGTCTGTATTGTCAATTCATCGATCTTCTCGGGTTTGAATCTCGCTCTTTTCGGACTCACACGGCTTCGTCTCGAAGTAGAAGCAGCCTCCGGCAACACACATGCATTGGGCATTCTGGAATTGCGAAAGGATTCGCACTTTCTCCTCACCACGATCCTGTGGGGGAATGTTGCGTTTAACACACTATTGGCAATCCTGTCCAATTCTGTGCTGGCAGGTGCGCTTGCATTCGTATTCTCGACTCTCTTCATAACCTTCTTCGGAGAGATTATCCCGCAGGCGTATTTCTCGAAGCATGCCCTGCGAATGGGTTCACTTCTGGCACCTGTCATCAAGTTCTATCAAGTATTGCTCTACCCTCTGGCCCGGCCGACAGGGCTTCTGCTCGACAAATGGCTCGGACCAGATGGAATCAAGTACTGGAGAGAACGTCAGCTCAGAGAGATCATAAGAAAACACATTGAAGCCGACGAGGCCGACGTTGACCGGCTCGAAGGTCTTGGAGCCCTGAATTTCCTTGCAATTGATGACTTACCGGTGTCGCACGAAGGTGAGACTCTCTCGGTTGACAGTCTGATTGCACTTCCAATCAAAAATGGCAATCCTGTCTTCCCATCCATTATGCGTTCGCCAGAAGATCCATTTCTCCAACAGATTCAGAAATCAGGGGAAAAATGGGTAGTAATCACGGACGATAACGGTCAACCTTGGCTGGTGATTGATGCCGATGGTTTTCTCCGCGAAGCCTTGTTCGGAAAGGGCGATGTCGACCCATTGCCATTCTGCCACAGACCAATCGTAATAACCGATGAGAATGTGGCAATAGGAGAGGCTCTCTGCAAGCTGAGTGTAGAGCCAACAGGCACAGAGGATGACGTAGTCGATCGCGACATCATTCTCCTCTGGACAAAAGACCGACGCATCATCACCGGGGCGGACATATTGGGGCGCCTTCTGCGAGGTATAGTGTTGAGAGAGGACGACCTGGCTGTCCGGAAGTGAAGTTGGCTATCGCGTGATGGCCGATGTTTGAGACAGATTGAGTAATCTGGGTATGACAATACAGGAGGTGATGCGCAATGGCCAAACTGTTCAGCCATGTATCTAAAAAACACGGGCTCAAACCCGGAAGTGTTATCTACGTTGGCAAGGAACGTACGGAAGACGTTCACATCGACATCGTAGACTACACCGAATCGGATCATGCGGAAAAGCGAGTGAAATCGGCCGAGGAGTGCTTTTCGTACAAGGACAGCAGCACGCTCAGTTGGATTAATGTTGACGGAATTCATGAGCCGAAGATCGTAGAGCAGATCGGCAATCACTTCGGCCTGCACCCATTGGAGCTTGAGGACATTGTGAACACAGGCCATCGGCCCAAAATCGAGGATGCGGGAGATCACATCTTCATCGTATTGAAGATGTTGTACCGGAATCAAGATAATGGTCAATTGAAGGCGGAACAGGTCAGCGTTGTTTTCGGGCAGAACTGGGTAATAACATTCCAGGAGACGGGAGAGGACGTCTTCGACCTGGTTCGCCAGCGAATCAAACGTACCGTTCCACGAGTTCGTTTCATGACGTCTGACTATCTGGCGTATGCACTGATTGATGCGATTGTCGATCACTATTTCATAGTCCTGGAACATTTAGGTGAAGAAATCGAAACACTTGATGACGCCGTATCAAGTAATCCTCAGCCAGAACATCTTGAGCAGATAAGAGGTTTAAAGAAGGAACTGATATTCATGCGTAAGGTAGTCTGGCCTCTCCGCGAAGTCATCGGCGGTATCGAGAGGCTGGAATCGAAACTGGTGAAGGAATCCACCAACCCTTACCTGAGGGATCTCTATGAGCATACAATTCAAGTGATTGACACGGTGGAGACTTTTCGTGAAATGGTTTCCAGTCTGCTTGATCTCTACCACACCGGCATATCTAACCGCATGAATGAAGTAATGAAAGTGTTGACGATATTCGCAACCATCTTCATTCCGTTGGGATTTCTCGCAGGTGTGTATGGAATGAACTTCGATACCGGTGCGAGTCCGTTCAATCTACCGGAACTTGGGTTCCGATTTGGGTATCTCATGTTCTGGGGGGTTGTTGTTGTTGTGGCGGGTGGACTGCTCCTGTTCTTCCGTCGTAGAAAGTGGCTGTAAGACAAGTTCACGGAATTTGCAGACGAGCTGAATTAATTAACGGTCTATGAAAAACAAATTGATCAGAATAGCACTGGTGGTTCTTGCGCTTATCGTTCTCGTCATCATATCAACGGTGCTTCTGCTTACCAGTTCAATCGGCGAAGACCTTGTAAGAGAATGGCTCGAAAGGCGATTGACAGCCGAGATGGGTCTGCCAGTATCTATAGGCCGGTTTGAGACAAATCTCTGGACACGTGTGGAGATTGACAGCCTTGTTGCGGGAGAACATGCCGTTTCTACGGAATCCGCCGGTACTGCCATTCACATAGAGTTCGTTCGTGTCAGCTACTCAATACCGCAGTTGCTGGGTGAGACAGTCAGGTTGAAAGCCCTCGACGTGCATGGCGTCGATGCCGGGATCGTTCTGGACAGCCTTGGCAGGTTCGGCATCCCCTTGATAGATACGCCGATTCCTGACAGTGCCGATACAGGTCAGACGAAGGCCGCGATTCAGATTGACACGATTTCCTTCAGTGGCACAAACTTAAGCTATCACGATCCCCGATTACCGCTATCCGTAGAAATCGCTGGAGCAGAAATCTCAGCTCTCGGGCACGATAGCGGTTTGTACTCCGGGCGACTGACTCTGGAAAAGATACTCAGTTCCTATGACAGTTTACATCTTGACATTGATGAAGTAGAAATCGCGGCATCGCTCGATGGTGAGAGAGTGCGGATCGAGAATGCACGAGCAGACATTAACGGTCTCGAAGTCGCGGGATCAGGCAGTCTGCAGACCATCGGTCAAAGAGAGATCACGTTCGAGACATCCATTGATGGGCACCTTGACAACATAGCATCATCCTTCTCATCAGCCTTCGACCTGCCCCATTTGGAATCAGGCAAGTTGAGTGCACAACTCCGGGTTGAGGGTACTCTCGACCAGCCAGCAGCAAGCCTGGATGCTCACGTTACTTCCGTAGTCCTCGACGACATCTCGCTTCCGAAGACAATTCTGCGAGCAGAGTATCATGACAGCACCATTGAGATTGACACTTTTCAAGCATCCGTTTTCGGAGGTTTAATTCTCGGTGCAGGATCGATATCGCTCGACAGCCTGAACCCTACATCAGTGGACATCGTCCTTGAGGACATTGGAGTGTCCCCTGTTTGGGGATTGGTCTACGAAGAGCCATCGCCATATCAGGGGACGTTAGCGGGTCGCATTGCTGCGGGAGCGCAAGGTCTTGATCTGTCTTCGTTAACCGCTGAAGTGAACATATCCGGCAGCGGTCTGCGATACTCGAACAAACCTGTACCCGACCTGAGTTGTCGCGCAACGCTGAAGCACAGCAAAGTTGAGTTCACGTTAACCCATGGAATTGATCAGTTATATGCCGATGTCGACTTGTCAGGTGATGCATTAAGCGGAACATTCGGAGTCTCCATTCCCGATCTAACGGCATTAGCCCGCTTCGCAAGCCAGCCAGACGTAACCGGAGGCTTATGGGCGGACGGAACCATATCCGGTTCATACGAGAATCCGGTGATTCGCTCGACTATCGCCGGCAGTAGCATAACATACCGGAATCTCCCCGTCGATTCTGTCAGCGCAAAAGTGATCTATAGAGACAGCACCGTGATGCTGGAGCGGGTCATGTGCCATGGCAGTCTGGACGGGATCGATCCTGCGAATTCTCCGTTTGATATCGACTCGATAGATGGCAGCATGATGTACACGTGTAACGTGCAGGGATCAATTGACAGTCTGTCCGGTCTCTTTCGTGCCCAGCTAATGCAACCGCAGTACAATTCGTACAGTGTTGACTCGGTTGCAGTCGAAGCAGTGCTGGATGGGTCTAATCTAAAGCTTACGAGCTTCGACGTGTTTCGAGATGAACTGGTCGCGAGGTCGAGCGTCGCTTACGATACTTCAACCGCAAGCGGTGTGTTTGACGTTCGCTTCCTTGCCGCGGATGTCCTACCTGACAGCGGCAATGATTCTGTAGTCGATAGTCTCGAATTCATAGTAGACTGCGGCTCGATTGGTGGGACATTTGCACTGAAATCAGGTGACAGCCTATCGGCACAGATTCAGGGGCGAGACCTCTGGCTGGGTCTTGTGCCCAAAATAACCGGTGACACTACGATCACTGATGGAAGGATCGAATTCGAGTTGGATGTCGACGGTGCACTTCCGATTCCGAATTCAAGTCTCAGGGCAACTGTGCGCGGGCTGGGCGCGGCCGGTCAAAGGATCGATTCGGTATCAACTGACATGAGGCTGAACCGTGACGCGCTCATAATTGAAGAAATGACGGCGTATGCATTCGGGAGTGCACTTGAGGCCTTCGGGCGGCTTCAGTTCGGTTTTCCGGCAGACGGTGGATTCGTAATCGACAGCAATGCTTCAATTCAAGCTGAATTGAACGCCACGGATTTTGACCTGTCGGTGATTGAGATACTCCTCCCTCCGCAAAGCGAGTTCAGCGGGATGGTTTCCGCCGCCGTGGAGCTAAGCGGGACTCTCGAGTCTCCCCGAATGAAGGGCTGGTTATCCGCAACGAAGGGCCGGCTGGTGCTCGCGGAGAGTCCGGCAGTAGTAGACAGTATCGAGATCGCTTTGTCGTTTGCGGATTCAATCCTCACTATAGACAATGCATCGTGTATGGCCTCCGGACTGCCGTTGCGAGCAACCGGTTCGCTTACTGCACCCTCTTTCGAATCTGTCTCTGTAAATATGACGTTAGGAGTTGGGGATCTCGGAAAGCTTTCAATTGCGGGCACTGCATCAGAACGAGACCTTAATCTCGATTTACTCTCTGACACTCTTGATCTCTCGATTTTTCAACCCTTCATGACCGGGATCGACTCACTGTCCGGCACTCTGGGCTGCCAAATTCTTGTTGTCGGTGAGATGTCCGAGCCGTCAATCAACGGATATCTCCGGCTGAGAGCTCTATCTCTTGTGGCACCGCGGAATTACGTGAGGTTGTCCGACGGGTACGCGGACGTTCGGTTTGACAGAGATCAAGTTATTGTCGATTCAGCCAGCACCTTACTCAATGACGGGAATATTGTCCTTTCCGGGTCAGTCACTCACGAGAACATGGAGTTGGCTGACGCAGGGCTTTCGCTCCGGGCACATAGTATCAGTTTCCATCAGCCGGAGATCTATTCAGCAGTTATCGACAGCGCCACACTCATATATGGAAAGCAGGGTGAGAACTATGTTCTTGATGGTGATGTCGTGATCGGAGAGGCACGCCTTATCGCAGGGATCCGGCTGACGTCGATCCTGCCGTGGATTCAATCAGTCGAGACTGTTGACCTCGAACTACCTGAATTGATAGCGAGATCTCGACTTGATGTTCGTATCAGAGAGAGCGATCAACTCTGGGTCGACAACAATGTGGCTCGCACTCGCCAGCGGGCCGAGCTCGGGATTATCGGTACTCCGCTGAGACCGAATTTCGCCGGCATGATTAGAATCGAAGAAGGTTACCTGCTCTATCTCGACCGACGATTCAAGGTAAATCAGGGAGTTGTATACTTCAATGATCCGGCTCGATTCAATCCAGAAATCGATCTGGATGCTTCGACAGACATAACAGTTTACAGGCGCACGAGCGCTCAACCTTACACGGTGTATATCCGCGTCGAGGGGCCATTCGATCAGCTGCAATACGGGCTGTTCTCGGAGCCGGAGCTGGAAAAGCCCGATATCGTTGCGCTTCTGACGCTTGGAGCGACACGATCGGAACTGGCAGGAGACAAAGAGAACGGCGGACAAGGTGGTCTGAAATCCGTGTTGGCGGATCGCTTCTCGATGCTGACGAGCCAGAAGGTTTCCGGTTACCTTTCACGCAAGGCTGGCTCATTCTTCGGCTTCGATGAATTTACCATTCAGGGCAATCTTTTCAAATTCGATGATTCATGGGGACCTCAATTGGTGGCCTCCAAGAGACTATCCCGCAGAGTCGACCTGACATACTCAACAACGGTTGGACACCTAAATGATCAGACAGTCAGACTCGGTTATCGTCTGACACCAAAGTTATCACTGCAGGGGGAAACGAATCGGATGGGACAAGCTGGAATCGACCTGAAGTACGGGATTACATTCAAGTGAGAACATTCGCCTCCATAGCTTGCGCTGTGATTCTGTCTCTCACTCTGCTGAGCGACACTTCGGTCGCCGAGAATCCACGCAAACCCAAGATCCGAACGGTGACATTCGACGGAAACACCACGTATCCAGCCTCACGGTTGCAGGGCCTTATGCTGACCCGTCCCTCACGCTTTCTGGCAACCAGCCGGTTTCACCCGGAAGTCTTCCATGACGATCTGGAAACATTAACCGCATTTTACAAACAGAATGGGTTCCTGCAGGCCCGCGTCGTCGACACACTCGTTTCATTTGACAGCGCAGCGCATAGCGTCGATATAGCAATCGGTATTGAAGAAGGAACCCGCACTTATGTTGAAGGCGTAACCGCATTCGGAAATGAGTTCTTCGCCGATTCGGTGCTGATGCGTTACATAGGCCTGCGAAAGGGAGATCCACTACGCCGCCCAATCATAGAGGATGCCGTCGTAGCACTTCTCTACCTGTACGCCGAGCATGGCTATCTGGATGCATCAGTCACCCCCAAAGTACAGGTAAATGATACTGTCCACCTGGCCCTCGTCGATTTCGCCGTGCATGAGGGAGCCAATGCGCATGTGGGAAAGGTCAACATTGTCGGAGCCGACAGAACCCGCTTCAACGTAATCAAGCGAGAATTCACATTCAACCAGGGTGATACGATCAGGTATTCTGAGCTGATTGATTCTCAACGGCGCCTGTACTACACCGGCCTCTTCGAAAGCGTTTTCGTTCGACCCGGTCAATCCGAGATTGGAAATCCGGCCCAAAGGAGCATACGCATCGAGGTCAAAGAGAAGCCTTCGAGTGAACTATCGTTTTCAATCGGGTACGGAACTGTCGAGAAAGTAAGGGGCCGGATTGAGCTGAACACTTCAAATCTTGCCGGTACTGCGCGGAAGGCAGGAATCGGGTTAGAAGCCAACTTCATAAGACAAGGGGTGACGCTCTCTTTCTCGGAACCCTGGACCTTAGGTACCCGCTGGAAAACGGATGTGATGCTTTTCGGGCGATTGCATCAGGAGCCATCATACCACTCGGAAGTCGTAGGCGGAAAACTCACTGTCGGCCGAAAGCTCGGTCCGCACACAACGCTTGCTGTTTCCTATCGCCTGGAGAACACTAACCTCTCCAGGGTGGATTTGCAAACGCCGGTTGAAGAGATGGACCCTCGTATCCGAAGCCTCACGTTGTCACTTAACCACGACACTCGCGACAATCTCTTTGATCCGGTCAGGGGCTTGTATGTCAACTGGGCGAATGAAATTGCCGGAAGTTTTCTCCAGGGTTCCAATACATTCGCCAGATCTGTATTGACGCTTAAGAGCTTCAGCCCACTGGGCCGGAACGGGGTCCTGGGTTCCTCACTGGAGCTCGGCTGGATGGACTCCTTTGGCGATGACGAGGATATTCCACTCAGCGAGAGATTCTACGCTGGGGGACCAACTTCACTGAGAGGTTTTGGATACCAGATGGCAGGACCTATGGACATAAACGACGAGCCGATAGGCGGTCAGGTCAAACTCGTGTGGAACGCAATCGAATTGAGACATTCGATCTATCGAATGTTCGGAGCAGCCCTGTTCATCGACGTCGGGAATGTCTGGTTGCGTCCAAACAGAATGAAACTGTCCGATCTACGAGTGGATTCAGGTGCTGGACTAAGGGTCAATTCTCCGATCGGAATTCTTAGACTTGATTACGGCGTTAATCTGGACCGAAGGGCTGGGGAATCCAGAACAAAGGTATTCATCAGCATGGGACAAGCATTTTAGTCGAAGTTCATTGAGTTAAGATATCTGGAGGACAACGATGCAGGCAAAAGAAATCCTTGATTTGGTAATCGCGTGGCTGTTATCCAGCGGCCTTCGCATATTGCTCATCATCATTCTGGGGCTAATCGCCCTTCGTATCTCCAATGTATTGTCGAAGAGGATATTTGGAGTGTTTGTCAAACGGGGACTGGAAGGGGAGGCAAAGAAACGTGTTGATACTCTGGGTTCTCTCCTGCGCTATATCCTTTTAGTTGCAGTATCGCTGACTGCCTTCATAATGATCCTGGGCGAATTCGGAATAGCCATCGGTCCGATCCTGGCAGCCGCCGGAGTTGTCGGTCTTGCGTTAGGTTTCGGATCTCAGCACCTTGTGCAGGATGTAATCAGCGGGTTCTTCATCCTGCTTGACGATCAGATTCGCGTAGGTGATTACGTGACAACATCGGGCAAGTCTGGATTGGTGGAACGCGTGAATCTGCGCATGACGGTACTCAGAGATTTCTCCGGCAATGTTCACTATATCCGAAACGGTCAGATAGACATTGTCACCAACATGACAAAAGACTACTCAAGATACCTTTTCGAGATCGGTGTGGCCTATCGAGAGGATGTCGACGAAGTTTGTGAAGTCATCAAACTTGTTGATGAAGACCTGCGTAATGATCCTGAATACGCGCCGTTGATTCTCGAGCCTATCGAAGTATTCGGACTGGATCAGTTCGCCGATTCGGCCCTGATTATAAAAGCTCGCACGAAGACAAAGCCTATCAAGCAATGGACGGTCGCCCGCGAGTTTAACAGGCGACTCAAAAAGGCATTCGACGAACGGAACATCGAGATTCCATTCCCGCATTTGACTCTTTATGCCGGTCAGGACAAGAACAGCCAGGCCGCACCGGTTCATGTAGTCGTGGATTCGAATCCCACGGCATAAGCTAATCAGGAGATGAACGAGCGGCAGAATTGGTGAAAAGTCAACTGAGGCCGATTGAACGGCTAACAAGACCTCTGGTCAGGTTTTTGCACATTGAATCAGCGGGTGGTGTTGTCCTGCCCGCCAAGACAGGGATATGGTTCTGCGCTTTGAAGTCTGGTATACTCATTGGATCGGCCATCAGCGCTTTAGTCGGATTCACGCTACTGGCGCTTTCTCTCAGGAAAGGAGTTCCGCACCAGGGTTAGAGCTCTGACACCAATGTAACTCACTTCGGGTTTTAGGCCAACGTGCCACAAGGATCACTTATACCTGACACCGGATAGTCTCCACATAGGCTTAACAAGCTGAAATCTCGCCATTAGGGAGAGCCAGCGCAAAGCTGACTCTCATCATTTCGAATATCAGGTAAGTGTTTTTAGCAATCTGGTGTACCATTTCCATCTGGGTCGCACGGCGCGAATCCACCGGAGAAGATGTAGCTTATCAAATACACAACGTCATCGATATCCACTCCGCCCGAGCAGTTGGTGTCACCAGATTCATAAGGTACCGGTTCAGGACCGCCAGAGAAAATGTAGGCTATTAGGTACACGACATCATCGATATCGACTGCCCCTGAAACGTTGGCGTCGCCGCAGATATAGCTTGGCAAATATCCTACTTTCGCGAGGTAGACTTCTGTCGGTACCATAACCCAGCCTGCCGTGTAGTACTGTTCGTCAGCACTGGCGTACACATCTTGGGCGTATTCCTGTTCACTGGTCCCGAATACAAAAGTCCAGAGTGTATCGCCTATATCATCCAGTCTCATTAACAAAGCATCACCTGAAGCCTGTCCCGAAGCAATGAACCCTCCTGCCGGGTGTCTATTCACGCTGTACAGGTCACAGTCGGATCCTAACTGATATTGCCACGAGTAGAGTACATTTCCACCACCGTCTGTTTTGACAACATAGATACCATGAGGAAGCGATTCGACTCCGTCCTGACCGACTACCAGATAACCACCGTCGCTAGCTTGTGCAACAGACCGCCCCCAAGACTCTCCGCCGGGACTCTCATAACTCTGGCACCAGACTGAGTCACCAACCTGATCGAGTTTTAACAGGAACATGTCCATAACATCTGACGAGCCCGTGGCACCTGCAACAATGAAGCCTCCATCAACAGTCTGTCGCACGCAATATGATCGGTTGTCTTGATTACCATTGATATCAAATTTGCTGATCCACTCCCAACTGGACAATTCTCCCTCGCCCAGCGAATCAGTCTTGACAATTACTACCGAACGATCACCCCGTGAGGAGTAGTCATCGCCGGAGTAGCCACACATTATGAATCCCTTATCCGTAGTCTCTTCGACGAAGTACGACCGACTCTGGGGATCCCCCAGGTGGTAAACCCGTTCCCAGATACTGTTCCCTTCCGGATCCGTTTTCACAAGACTCCAATCATGATTGTCGGGGGTGATTGGCTTGAAGCCAGTGATGATGAATCCGTAATCATATGTGCTTACGCAGTACATGCCCTCCTCTGACACAGTCGGATCTCCGATTGTCTTCGTCCATAGGGTATCACCATGAGAATCAAACTTGACAAGAAATATATCTAAGTCGTTAGATGAGTCACCGCAATACCCCGCCGCAAGAAAGTTGTTATCGTGCGTACTGCAGATCGACTTGGTGATGACAAAAGAGGACTCCGATGCACCGAATTGCCGGGTCCAGATAGTGTCCAGATCTTGGGCAACTGACACAGAAGCGTCAAAAAGGAGAAGCAATACAAGGATGGCAATTGAATACCTCATGATACACTCCTTCTCGTCGGATCACAACTCCCATAAACGTCTTCAAGGAATCCACTCATAGGATGCAGGGTGCGCTCCACCGTGCTGTAATTCGAAGCTGTGAATCTGGCTTAATTAGGTTTGATGCGTTAAGCATACACATATTTGTCCCAGAAGTCAAGGCAGCGTTGGGTAGGGTAGTGTATCTTATCTTGTGTACTTTGGAAAACGGCGAACACTGGTTCAACTCGCGCCCATGTAGAATTACATGGTCTGTGGCGAAGGCTGTATCGCTCGGCCATGACTCGACAATGAGTCTTACTCGGTGTCTTCATCCGTTTCGGGTTATTGAGCAACAAAATGATGGGATAGGAATCGGTTTTTGAAGCTACCACTGATAAAACAGTGGCGTATTTCCATGGAACTGTGAAGAGGCACTCCGCGCCTGGATTTCAATCGTAACTCAGATGTTGGATGATGCGCCTGTCTTATCGTCCTCTATTGCGCCTTCGTCCGTTCTTTTTAAATGGGCGAGATTCCTGGACTTTCAGTGTGCAACATTTGAATTCGGAACCGTCGAGAGCCAGTATGGCCTTTTTCGCTTCCGATTTCTTGAACATCTCCACGAGTCCTCCACCCCTGACATTTCCGATTTCGACCTGCTTGACTCTCCCGTGAGCAGAGAATAGTTCCCTGAGTTCTTCTTCAGTGGTTGAATTGTGTAGGTTGGTTACCAGCACTCTGCTAATTCCCACTATAAACTCCTTTGCCAATCCATTAGGCGTCGATATAACATCAACTGGTAGGGGGTATAAATCCCCCTACCGAGTACAATCAGCTGTTATGGATGATTAGTAACGTGCTGGGCCTCGACCACCGCCTCTCTCCTCGCGCTTGCGAGCTTCGTTGACCTTCATCGTGCGTCCATCGAGTTCCTGGCCATTCAATCCTTCAATGGCTGCATTAGCCTCGCTCTGATTGGACATCTCGACAAAGGCAAAACCTCTCGGTTTCCCGGTGTCTCTGTCCGCAATCATGTTAACTTCGGTCACCTCGCCATAACTCTCAAAAGCCTGGCGTAACGATTCTTCCGTCGCTTCAAACGACAAATTGCCGATGTAGATTTTCATTCTACTCTCCGGTTTGTCCACCGAGTTTCGACCTCTGCATAGATTCAGTCTCGCAACGGCAGACGTGTTGATGCGCGTTATTGCGCAGGTATCCACCCAATTAATGCTAAAGCGCGATTGGACCGGTGAGTCGAACAATGCTTTTGCGGATTAATCAAGGAAAACCTTGTTCACGTTTACTATAACGATGATTTCGCTGAAAGTTCCAAGTCTTTTATTATTTTTATTCTGCGAACTCGGTTCTGCGTGCCGCCCGATCTCCCCCGTCACGTGCTTGACTTCTTGAAATCACGACACCCAGAAGAAGGTCATCATGCTGCAATGGTCTGGAGCATCAGGATCGAATCTATATAAAAAGTATTGCTGGATATCTGGCGCGTTAGTCCATTCCACTGACGAAGAGACTCGGCAATAAGTCTTACTTGGTATTGTCAACCGGCTCGGGTTGTTGAGCCAACACAGATTTGAACCAGACCTCCTGTTTGGTCGGCATATCGGGACGTTCACCGCCGGTGCCGCCGCCTCTCATTCCACCGCCGCGGCCGCCACCCATGCCGCCTCCTCGACCACCGCCGCCCATACCGCCGCCGCGACCACCGCCCATGCCGCCGCCTCGGCCACCACCCATATCGCTGTCCATGCTTCCGCCGCTTCGTTCGCCGGAGCGTTCCTCACCCTTAGCACCACTGATCTCACCAAACACACAACCGATGCCGATCTTCTTATCAGGGTCGATGCCAAGGGTGTATTGTGATGTATCTTCATCGACTAATGGAATACATAACTCATACGTGTAAAAACCCTGACAGGTGTCGAAGGCGGCCGCCGGTCCCCGGGAGCCGTCAAGCGGTATCTCACTCTCTTCGATCTGATCCTTGATGTATAAGAGCAACCGCGATGATGCCTCCTCTTCAGACCTTTCGCCACCTCGCGCGAAGCCGCCCATTCGGCCGGGGACATCACCGTCGCGTCCATCCAAAGAGCGCATATCGTCGAGCGATGGCCCGTCGAAGTATTTGACATAGAAATCCTTGCTCTTGCCACCATCATCATCGATGTAAAACGTGATCCCTGTCATCGCGATCGCCCTCACCCATTTTATGTCAGTGGTTCGAAAGGTGAAGTAAACGAATTCCTGATCATTGGACACAGTAATGGAAGCATTCTGCTCGCTCAGGAACTTGCCGGCTACACTCACCCACTCCGTCGTGCGTCCGTCAATAGTGATCGGGTTCTTCGCCCAGACACTCTGTATATCATCAGCCCTCAGGGGTATAGCTCCAAAGGCGATGGTAAGCAGGATTGCAGCAAAAACGATCCACAGCCTTACCTTCGATCCCTCCCAGACACGTATCATCTTGATACCCCCTTCTTTCTTTGGATTAGAGACAGCCTGTCCTCATGTAATCCGGTTATTCGTATCGCAAAGCCTCGATCGGATCGAGTGAAGCAGCTTTTCGAGCGGGATAGAATCCGAAGAAAATACCTACAGCCGCTGAGAAGACAAATGAAAGCGCGACAATCTGTGGTGTAATCACCGCCCCCATGCTGCTCCAATTGTTTAAGGCAGCTACGATTGCGACTGACAATGCTATGCCTATAATGCCGCCGCTTACGCTCAAGACCGTAGCCTCAGTGACGAATTGCGTCATGATATCGCTTTCGCGGGCTCCGACCGATAACCTGATACCGATTTCCCGCGTCCGTTCCGTTACGGATACGAGCATGATATTCATAATACCTATGCCACCTACCAGCAGGCTTACCGCAGCGATAGATCCGAGCATCAGAGTCATTGTCTCAGTGGTCTCAGTTACAGCATCCATGATTTCAGCCTGGCTGCGCACGTTAAAGTCATCTTCCTGATTCTCGTGAAAGCCTCTCGAAGTTCGCAGTATGGTCGTCATTTCCTCGATAGACGCGTCGACTTGCTCGGTTGACACTGCGCTCACCTGAATCATGTCCAATTCGGTTCCGCCTTTGAGTCGGTACAGGACGCTTGTTAGCGGTGCCAGAACCACATCATCCTGATCCTGCCCCATACCGGCCTGGCCCTTCGATTTTAAGACGCCGACAACATTGAAGGGGATATTCTCGATCCGAATCCTCTGTCCGAGAGCGTCTCCGTCGGGAAAGAGCTCATCCGCAACCGTTGCGCCGAGGATCGCGATTTTGCTTCGCACAGTCACATCTCGCTCCTCGAATGCTTCCCCGTACTCCATGTCCCAGTTGCGGATCTCGAAGTAGTCCGGTTCCACGCCGTAAATGGTAGTGAACCAGTTGTTGGCGCCTGCGATGACCTGGCCACCCGAACGCGCGATACCTGAGATACCGCTCAGCAATGTGGCGTTATCTTTCAACATCTCAACATCATCAAAACTGAAGAGATTGGAACTCCCGGCACCGAGACGAGCGCCGCCAGAAGTAGCGCTGCCCGGCATTGCCATGACAAGATTGGTTCCCAGACTGCTGATGCTCGACTGGATCTTCACCTGCGAGCCCTCGCCGACCGCAACCATGACAATGACTGCACCAACTCCGATGATGATTCCGAGAGATGTGAGCAGACTTCGCATTCGATTTCTGAGAATAGAGCGGACGGCTGACTTAACGAGTTTGTTAAATGACTTCATGACATCACTCCTTGAGTCTCACATCGACTTTGGGCAGCCTCAAGAGGATGCTCATTGATTCTATCAGTCACTATCTTCCCGTCACGTAGCACGATTACACGCTGTGCGTAGTCTGCAATTTCCTGTTCGTGTGTCACGAGAATCACGGTTACGCCATCCCTGTTCAACTGCTGGAACAACGCGATTATTTCGAGTGACATGACACTATCGAGATTGCCTGTCGGTTCGTCGGCCAGAAGGATGGCTGGTTGATTCACCAGCGCCCGGGCAATAGCAACCCGCTGTTGCTGACCACCGGACAGCTGACTCGGCGTATGGTCAAGTCGATCGGCCAGCCCCACGCGCACGAGTGCGTCGACCGCTGCTTTCCTTGGATCGGAGATGTGGCCGGTTCTGCTGTAACTCAGCGGCATCTCAACGTTCTCCACGGCTGTCGTACGCGCCAGCAGGTTGTATCCCTGAAAAACGAAGCCGACCTTCCGATTGCGAATATCCGCACGTTGGTTCTTGGACAGTCCGATCACATGCTCACCATCCAGCAGGTATTCCCCTGACGTCGGTACATCTAGACACCCCAAGAGGTTCATCAGGGTTGATTTCCCGGAACCTGATGACCCCATTATTGCCACGAATTCGCCATTTCGGATTGCGAGATCAACACCTCGCAACGCTCGCACTGAGATGTCACCCACCCTGAAGACGCGGGTGAGAGATCGGATTTCTATGACGTATGATGATATTGTAGACATGATACTACCCCAACCTATGTTAGAAGCCCCCCCTGCCTAAACCCCTCCCCGGACCCGGCGGTCGAGAAGTTCTCTCCTGAGATGCTGTTGATGAACTGCTGTTCCCGGAGGAACTACCGTTGCTGCTCACAACAACCTGCATTCCTTCAGTCAGCACCGGCGACATGACCACTTCGGTCGTTGAACCGTCGGAAAGACCGGCGACCAATACAGCCGGAGCAATCCTGCCGGTTGAATCGGCATACCAGACCACTTCCCGGGTCGTTTCATCGTCATCTACACCTGCGGCGAAGCGGCCAGCCATGGAGCCCAATGCGCCTTTATCCGATTCGGGCGCCTGACGGCGTTCTTTTTGAAGCTGTTCGATCACATCTTCGGACGGACGGAAACTCAGGGCGCGAGCAGGCACGGTCATCACATCGTTTCGTTCCTCTACTACGAAGTCGAGCGTGGCGGTCATACCGGGCATCAAAACGCCTTCCGTGTTTTCCGCTGTCACGACTACTGTATATGTTACGACATTTGATATCGTGCTCGGCTGCAGCCTGATCTGGCTGACTTCGCCTGTAAAGGAGCGATCGGGATAAGCTGCGACCTCGAATCGAACCGCCTGCTCCTCCTGTATTGAGCCGATATCGCTTTCGTCCACATCAGCAAGGATTTCCATTTGTGATAGATCCTGTGCGATCATGAACAACGTCGGTGTAGAGAGGCTCGCGGCCACGGTTTGCCCTTCCTCAACACTTCGCTGAATCACGATCCCGTCTATCGGTGACCTTATAACGGCATATTGGAGATTGCGGCGAGCACGAGTTAGAGAAGCCTTCGCCGACTTGAGATCAGCCTCATGAGTTTTCACCGAAACCTGGTATTGGGTCAAGTCAGACTCAGCGATAAGATTCTTCTTGAACAGCGAGAGGTTTCGCTGGTAATCCAGCTCCGCTTCCTCCAGAAGCGCCTCAATTCGCTCAACTGATGCCTCTGCTTCGAGAACCGACGCCCGCAGTAGAACGGTGTCCAGAACAGCCAGTACCTGGCCAACCGTCACCGGGTCATTGTAGTCGGCCATTACAGTATCAATGGTTCCCGATATCTGCGTGCCCACTTCGACCGTAGTAACCGGTGAGACAGTGCCGGTTGCCGACACCGTCTGTTCGATATCTCCAACTGAGACAACTCCTAACTGGTACTCAACCTGTGCAGACTGTAACTTATCCGACATCAGCATATAGCCGGCGAGAACTATCACTATCAAACCGGCTCCGATCAACATCTTCTTTTTCATAAGACTTCACCTCCCACACTTAACTCCAGGATCATATCCAATGAAGGCTTAAGCAGAATGGACGCAGTATCGACGACGTCCGTCGCGTACAGGTCTCAGTATTATCATTAATACCGTAGTTTGTCCGAATTGGTCTCTCTTAAGTCTCACATCGTGTCTCCGTCAACAAAACGTCTAAGCTGTAGACACATTCCGGGGGGATGACTTGCAGAGAAAACCAAATCGAAGGAGGGAAAGAGCAGAATCTTACCCCAATCCTTATCGATAGATCAGCAATCCTCCGAATTGGATGGACACTAGTTGTGCAAGGTATTACGGGAGATAAGTCGGAATGTTCTCCGATGAGATACCTGTTGCGAGGGCAGACTATCCGAGTCGTTCAAGCAAAAGAGAATCGATCTTACCGCCGAGATAATCCTTGGGTCGCCGTATCACTATACCAGTTTCGTGATCCGTGATGGTTGACTTGTCACCGGTATCATACGTCCTGACAAGCGAACCCCACTTTCCGCTCTCAGTCAGTGAGATAGATTCCTGCCGTTTGAAGGTATAGTGCAGGTATGACATGAAGAAGTCGCGATACAGGTCTGGGTCCTTGTCCAAGGAACTGTCAGTAAAGAATTTCAATGCCGTTCCGGACTTGTCGTGCTTCATTGATACGGATGCTGAAATATTCCGCAGCTTGACACCTTTCCTTGCAGGTTTGACATGCTTTGACTGGATGTCGAAACTGTAGGTCTTGTCATCAAGCGGTTGAACGTCAGCAAGAGTCAGGACAGTGCAATCGATATCCTTTCTCGGACCGGATTTAGAGTGGATTCTCTTCCTGTGAACTCCCCGCTCATTCTTGAGAAGCCCGAAAGCATTGAGTCCGCCTATATGCACAATTGCTAAAGCATCACCCGGTTTTCCTGTGAAGCTCTCCCCTACGATTCTATACTGATAGCCCCTGCGACGTGTCCAACTGCTGTAGACATCGTTCACCTCGCAGAGCCACTTGATCGTATCCCGACCGGTGCCTTTCGCCATGAGCATCAGAAAAGCATCCGCAGAATCAAACTTCCCTTCGAGCAGGATTTCAAGCTCAGCGGACTCGAGATCTCGAAGCAATCCGGCCAGACTGGACTTGATCCTTGCGGTTTCCGCCTTGTGCATCCTCTTCGATTCCTGATCGAGTATCGGTAAGACTCCATCGAGCATCCTCTCCCACTTGTGGACACGTTCGACCTTACGATTCAGTTCGGCAAATGCCCTGAGCTTGGAGTTTGCAGACTCAGGCTTGTCCCAGAAGCCGGGCTTGGACATTTCTTTCTGGAGTGACTGTTGATCGGCCAGAACGGATTCAAAATCAAGCATCTCCTTAAGGGAGACAATTCTCGATTGAACGGACTCGATGCTCTTGCGAATGCCTTTGTCGGAAATCTCGATACGATCAAGAACATCCCCTCTGCGATCTGGCACTGAATCGGGCTTTTTCTTGAACTCCTCCGGTGCTATCAGGAATGCTCGAGGCTCGCCGTTCGAGACGTTAATCCTGATGACACTTCCCGATCTCACATCTTCGGTCGCAAGCAATCTCGCGAGTGGGAGAGCTACTGCCCGCTCGACCGCCCGCTTGATATTACGGGCACCATATCTTGGATCAAAGCCCCTCTCGACGATCATATCCTTAGTTAGAGGGTCAACCTCAACCGAAGCTCCCGATCCTGCCACCCCCCTTCTTCCCAGCACTCTTCCTACTTCACGATTGATAATCGTATCGAGGACTGATCTTGTGAGCGGCTTGAAACAAATCACTTCATCGAATCGATTGTAGATTTCGGGAGAGAAGAAAGACTGAACATCTTTCAACACCGAATTTTGCACAGCATCAACATTGGATTCGCCGCCGAACCCAATTGACTTCGTCGTGTAATGATGTGCTCCAATATTCGATGTCATGATAATGACCGTGGATTGGAAATTGACCGGTACTCCGGCAGAGTCAGTAATAACGCCTTCATCCAATAGCTGTAACAGCAGATTGAATACATCCCTGTGCGCCTTCTCGATTTCATCCAGAAGAATCACACTGAAAGGAAACCTACGCACCTTATCCAGGAACTCACTTCTGCCTTGTCGTGATCTACTATCCGAGCCAAGAATTCTGGACACGGCATCCGGTGCGTTGTACTCCGACATGTTCAGTCGAATCAAACGATCCCTGCTTCCAAAAAGATACTCGGCGAGTACCTTGGCGGATTCGGTCTTGCCCACACCTGTAGGACCAACAAACAGGAAGCTCTTGATCGGCTTGGCCGGATCACAGAGCCTGGCCTTGAATGCCACCACAGCATCTGCCATCGATGATATCGCATGACTCTGCCCAAGTATTCTCTCCTCGAAGAAGCTCTTTGTTTTGACAGTATCGAGCAGTTGGCTTTTGTCAACTATGAAGGATGGTATCCCGCTTGCTTCACAGAATGCGAGCATCACTTCTTCCTTGGTGACCTTAAGGTCGGTTTGCCGCGTTCTGTCCCCGAATGCCTCTACTACTTGCCTCAATAATGAAATCCCCTTACCGGGAAAAGCTCTATAAGGCACGAAGATCCTGTTGATATCAATAATTTCGTTGATGCCTTCACGGCTGAACCGAAGTCTCTGCGCGGATGCCTCTGTCTCTGCGACCTCTGTGAGGATTTCTCTCAACCCCGTATCATCAGGCTCTTCAAGCCTGATCTCGGTCACGGTAGTGTCAAAGCGAGGCTCCTCAAACAGAATCTTCTCCGCCTGTTTCGGGGTAAGAGTACCGATAACGAGAATCTCTTTGGATTCCATCTTCGGTATCAGGTAGTCAGACAGTTTCGACGAATCAAACTCGGAACTCCCAGCCCTGAATACGTTTGCGATGTCCTTTAAGTAGAGAATGATTTTGTTGCTGACCGACCCTGTAGAACATAACTCAATCAGCCGTTCCTGCCACATACCGATATATTTGGCGCCCGACATTATCTCTATAGTGGAGGTCCGAAGTATGTCGAAACCCCTGAGTTCGTCCGGGCATTGCTTCGACTCCTTGAGCGCGCAGGCCAGACTCCTGATTGAAGCGTTGCGTCCGATTCCATCCGCACCGGTCAGCAGAACACTCCTTCTCGCGCCACCGGAAAGCGCTTTCAGCATGTCTTCCGCGATTTCGTCCAATCGCTTTGACTTGGGTCGCTTCTTCATTTCGACGCTGTCGTAAAGGGCAACTCCAAACTTACCCAGGCTCTTGACCACCTCTGACTTCGACGCAGTCCTTTCTAAGGAAACAGCCTCGTCCGAATCTCTCAGGCCCTTATCAATGCCATCCCACAGGCGTTCGGGAACTTCGCTCTTATTCAGCCGGAGAAGTTCGAACAGCTCCCGGCTCTCTTTCGAGTTTCCCTGATACAAGAGCAACCAGGCCCGGTAGAACATCACTACAGGCTCCGGCGCAGTCTCACTCATTCTCTCCACACAAGACTGTAAGGCATCAGCGGGAATAAAATGGAAACTGGTGTTTTGCGGATATAGCCTCATCAGATTCATGTAGAAGCAACTGAATGCCTCGAGCATCCACGAGAAACCTTCACCTGCATCTGCGAAGCCGGTATCGAGGTAAGTCGACAGAACTTCAGAATATTTGGCTTCATCGGTTCCGAGGTATTGCAGTTCTCTCGTCGCATCAACAGCGCTGCCGAGTTGGGTCAACTTCCATGAAAGAGCTTCAATTACTTCCTCGTCCGTTTCGGGCATTCCGTGAATGTGAAGATCTCTGAGAGCCTCATAGGGCGCTGGAACATCGGGGTTCTGCTCGACATCGAGTCGAAACCAGAAAGCTGCATCCCTGAGGTACCCGGCTTTCGCGAAGGCATGCCCCAGTAAACGGAATGTGACTTCGTCGATAAATCCATGGACAATGCTGCTGCGCAGGAATTCGATGGCCGTGGCATTCATACCGAGTTCCATCGCAGCCCGACCGAGCATGAATTCGACCATACCCCTGTTGGCATGCTCTTTGATCTCTTCGACTACACTCGCGGCATCTTCCTTTTTACCGAAGTAATCCAACAAGTTCACAGCACAGTCATAGTAGATGAAAGGATCATCAGAAGATCTTGCCATACTCAACATGTGCTCGACAGCCGCGTCAGGAGCATCGTTTTCGATGTAGGCGTGTGCCAATGCCTGATGTAATACCCAGATAGAATTGTCTATCTCAATCGCTCTCCTGTAGGAAGCAATCGCCTTGTCAATCTTACCGGCCTGAATCAGACAGTCGCCCATCAAATGGTGGTATTCGGGCAGGTCTTTGAACTCAGACGCGAGCCCACGCAATTGTGAGACAGCCCTTGCAGCCTGCTTCTGAGCTAACAGCTCCCGAATGGACTCGGCAATTTCGGTGAACTTCTGCATCTTGCTATCATCCGATGAGTCTCTTTTGCTTCCCATTCGCTCACCTCAGCGCACAAAGTTGTTACGGAGCTTCAGCCAAGACTGAATCAGAACTTACACATCATGTTCATCACGCCCAAATAAGAATCCAGACCGGAAGGGACAACACCAAAGCCAGGCGCATCAATCCCCTGATGTTGGAGTATAACCTAATCGACTAAAGTGGTCAACACTTCACGAAGATTCTCTCGTGCAAGACTTTCTTGAATCTCGGACACCTATTCAGCTATCATATTCGCCAGCGTTCGTACCAGGTCAACCACATCCTCAGCTTTGTAACGGTCGCATTCAGCTTCCCACGCGCCTGATATCATTCCCTGCTCGACGCTTACGAGGCGAATATTAAGCAACACCTTGCTCTCCAGCTTGTGAATCGTACCAAGAACCATGTGCTGCGCCTGGAGCAATCTGCCGATCTTCAGGGCGTCGTCAACCGTAAGTTCCGATTGAGCGAGTTCGAGTTCAGCGATTATCTTGTCTATGTGCTGGCGTTCGAGTACTGTGAATGTTTTGGAGTTGACGAGTTCTGTCTCGCACACGCTCCTTACCACACTACCGATCTCGGGCTCGAACTCCCCTGCATCAAAGGGCAGAATCGCGACTGTCAAGATCATTGAATCGTCAAGCTTGAGGTCTTCACTGGCGGCGAGAATGCGACACCGTGAGGGGACACGATACAGTCTCTTGATTCCTTCAACAGACCAGATGGTAAGCATCGCTGGCTTGTCATCGTCAGCTTTCGTAGCGGCAGATATCAGCGCACCATCTGGGGAGAATGCCATTGCGGATACTTCTCGTTCAAGCGGAATGGTTGCCTCACGATTTGCGTCGCGAGTGCTCCACAACTCGAGCTTGTTTTCGCGAAGAGTAGAGTTGTCGGTCAATATGTGATCACTATCTGGCGCAAATGTCAGCAGATCAAGGTTCTTTTCGAGGTTCTCGATAACTTCCTGCTCCGCGAGACTTGGCCATTCATAAACTGCGAGAGTGTACTTGAATATCATATCCCGCCCGCCTTTCGCGAGCACAGTCTCTTCAATACCGACAGAAAGCAGACTTGCGTCGGGGGCAAGCGCTGCGGATCTGATCGACAATCCCGAGTTCTCTATCGTATGTGCCGTAATCTCCATACTTCGCGAGGGACGCTGCTCAGACACATTCCATGCGATGACTTTCCTGTCTTTTCCGACTGAAATCAGTTCGTTGTCCGACGCTCCGAACCCTGCGAAGACAACATCCTTCTTGTGACCCTTCAGCCAACCCCTGACTTCACCTGTAATGATATCGATGAGCAGGATGTTCTTGCTATCTCCCGAAACCGCGGCGATACGTCCGCTTGGAGACAAATTGATCGACCTGACAGCATCCCCGAATTTAATGGTTGTTGTAGACTGCCGAAAATACTTTAAAGATGTAATACTTACATTCTTGTCTTTCGAACCCGATAGCATGTACTCCTCCGAAGGATCAAACGCTATCGCAGTCACGGACTTATTGTGAAGACGCCAATCCCCCTCAAGTTTCAGCGAGTCGAGCGACATCGCCTGAATGCCACCACCGGCAAAGCCAATAGCTGTTGAGTTCCCATCGTTGCGAAACGCAAGTGAGGTCACCTCCCCTCCTTCAAGCGGCAGCTGGCTCTGTACATAGGTTAGTATCTCGTCTGAACTCGCCGAATTCGAACAAGCAGCAAACATTATAACCAAGAAGATAAATCCAAGCTTGAGTCCGTGAAATTGCATTTCATGCTCCTGAAATCAGATTCGAGTCAGAAAATGGCCGACAGGCCCACCTGAAGGGTCAACGTATATGGTTTGTCGAAACCCTCCGGAGCATCCGCGAGCGAGAAACCATAATCGAGCGAATTAACCAGAGCGATGTTTCGGCTGGTGAATATCCTTACACCTGCCCCGGCAGTTATATATGAGAAGTCCGTAAAATCGGCAGGTTCATCAGGAGAGAAATCCATCTGATACCACGTGCTACGCACAAAAGGTATTACTCTTCCATTAGTCAGAAGATTTATGTTAATAAACGCGGTTCCTGACAGAATAACATCGGTATCGGTCTCCGAGTAGTTGACTCCGAACTGGTTCAATGTGACAGTCACGGATCGAACGGTCACCATAGGCCCAATCCCAAGTTGCAGATTCTTGGTGAAGAAGTGCCCGACAGACAACTGGAATGAACCGAGCTGGCTGCTACTACTCCCTACATAGGTTGAAGCCAGGAAACCCGAGAACAGGACCTCGGTGTCTCCCTGTTCCACCTGCGCCTCGGCACAAGCAACCAACGACATGATCACAAGCAGCAAACAGATTAGTCTCATTTGACGACCTCCCTGCGGTAGTGTGACACCTTCACCGTCGGGGAAATGACCGGAGAGGATGTGACAATGGGTATTAAAGTGTATTGTCCAACTGACCGTCGACGCTGAGCGGATCAAGACACTGACTGTAAAGCGTCCATTATCTCAGCTCTGACGAAGTTAAAATCTCAGACATTGGAAAACAATATACCCTTGATGCTGCATGTCTGCAAGCTACAATATGTCCGCAAGCAGGCAGTGACTTCGATTGGAAAGTTCTTGGTTGCTCTCTGCGACCTGGATATAATGTTGTGATGACTAACAGCCCGTCCAGTTCATACAGAGACTTCCGATCGCTTAGACTGCGAGGCAAGTTGATTACGCTTCGAAGACCGAGGCGCAGTGATGCATCCGTTATTCGATCAATCGCGAATAACAGATCGGTCTCCAAGTACCTGCCCGAAATGCCCCATCCTTACTCTGAGGGGAATGCAAGAGCCATGATTAACGAATCTCATCGCTATGGTCGAACAGGATCGGCATACACATTCTGCATAGTGGAAAACTCGAATAGTGATCTTATGGGATGTGTCGGACTCAGGAATGTCAATTCAAACGACCGAAATGCAGAGATGTGGTACTGGCTTGGAAGAAAATACTGGCACAAGGGATACGCATCGGATGCCGTCAGATTGACACTTCAATTCGCTTTCGAATCGCTTCACCTGATGAAAGTCTATGCGGTGGTTCAGGAGTCCAATGTCGCATCAGTGAATCTTCTGGAGCGACATGGATTCACCCGCGAGGCTCACTGGCGCAAGGGCAGTTTCATGAACGGCCGATGGTATGATGTCTACGGATACGGGATCTTGCGAAACGAGTTCTGATGGAAGCCTCGATTACCCATGCGTATCCGGGCCTGCGTTCCGTGTGCTCACACAGGCTGCCGAGAATACCTCTCTCAGCAGCCGACTGTAATTCTGTCCGTTCATCTACTTCTACTTCGATGCGATCTCACAGTCCCTGTCGCAGCTACCCGGCCCGATGTTGCCATTGTTGTACATCTGGAGCTGCTTAGTCCAGTTGCTGACCAGCTTCTTCGATTGCCTGTCCAGTCTTCGCCAGTAAAGCCAGGAATTGTTCGCCAGAAACGCATCAGCCTGAGTAATTGTCTCCTTGACATCAACATCTGAAGCACCATTGCCGACATTCAGTTTCGCGGCAAGCAGCTGCGAATAGAGCTTCACGATCCCGTTACAATTCGAGCGCCACGTGATATTGCTCAGAATGAGGAAAGCCTTCCACTTCGTCCTAACCAGGACACTCCTCTTGCCGTCAGGGTCTCCCAGCCAAATCGGGAGCAGTCCGGAGACCTCATCTGCCTGCCGTCCGAAACCAGAGTGCCTTCGCCAGTAGTTTCGCGAATGCGTGCAGCCCGGATCAGAGGATATCGGTTCGAAAACACCGGCAAACCAGTACAGAGATTCATCGCCAGCTGTAAGTGTAATGCATTCGGTTTTTCCCGATGCTGGATCAGCATCACTGTCGAGTGTATCACTCGATTCAGCGTTGGCAGGACTGAACTCGTAACCTTCTGGAGCGATGAATTCAACGAAGTAATCACCCGCGTCAAGGTCATCAAACCTGTAGCTACCTGTGGAATCTGTCTCGGTGGAACTCAAAGGAACGCCAGCACATGAATACAGGTTCACGGAAACTTGTTCTATAACCTGCTCGGATGACGCATAGATACCGTTCTGGTCAGCGTCATTCCACACTTTACCCCCGATTGACCCGACGTCAAACTGGGAGAATACATCCAGAAGGTCGAATCGGACAAGTGTCTGCTTCTCAGCCCCGGGACTGAAGAGCTGCCCTGCGAGAAGAATGGTCGTGCCGCTGTTATTCGCACCCGGTTGCGCCTGATCAATGAATAGATCAGCAAGCGGAAAAACGGTGTCGCATGAGGAAGCAGAGAATGTTGCATAGCAAATCTCAACGAACGGGGCGTATGATGTCTCCATACTTCTCATCACCAAAGGTGCAGGAACCGGGGATGCCTGTTTCAGTAATATCCCGTAGTCTTCGGAATCGCCCGATGCCCACTCTTGCAGCAACCCTGTAATATCAGCAGAGTACCAGCCGCGACCGGTGGGTGAGAAACTCCCTTCGACTTCGGAATCGAATGCCCCGTCAAACGTGGTCCAGTTCACGGAGGACGGAGACCAGTCCGATGTTATTCTGTGAATGTTCACGGGCTGGCCGTTTGCAAACTCCACGTAGACTTTCAACTGGGCAGACAATATCTGGCTGGAAGCCAGATTAATATCCGTGCCCGGGTCAGCAACGGTTCCCGTACTGGCTTCATCATAGCCCAGAGGGCTTTGCTGATTACCGCAGCCAGCCGCAAGAAATGCGGTTATGGCGATCAATAGTGCCAACCTCTGCAGTTTCATAATGCGGCTCCTTTCTATCGGCCCCGTTATCGAAGCCCCCCTTACTATACAGCAACATTGATACCCTTCAGAGATATTTCGGAAGAAGTTGCAACTCCTTGTTATGCTATGGGATACAGCCTCAAACGAATGCTTGCAGACGCCCTGTTTCAGGCTGAAACTGTTCAGAAATCGAACTCTGGTGTCGGTCTTGAGCAGGATCTACGGAGTCCGGTTTAACGAGCATAAGCTTTCCCCAACCGGAATGACAGCAACTCGCGAAATAACACCCCCCTCGTTGTCTTGATGAGAGAATGGCAGGATAGAATGAACTTTCACCCATGTTTCAGGTTACTGGTAACAACAGCCGAACAAGGCCGGAGACAAGACAGAGATTGGAGAAAAACAAGTATCGTTTTTTCCAACAGGTAAGACAACGAGGAATTGAAATGGCATCAGAAACTACCCGCAAAGTCTGCAGACACGTCAGCATCCGAAAAAACCTGAGAGAATACACGTACCGGGGCTGTCCGCTAACCAACAATCGGACCCCATGGTGTTTCCGTATGTGTACGCCGCATGCGGATGGCACCGGCTTTTGCGGCAGGGTGGCGCCTCACGGATTCAAGAGCCGAATCCAGCTGGGAATAGAGGATTTCAAGAAAGAGCACGGGGACTCATAGGTCCCGATTCACTGCCAGGAGCCGACCTGCATCAGAGATTCCCGCCCATTTAGACAAGACAGATCGCCAACGGCATGCTATCCCATCCAGAAACCTTTCCGGTGCGATACGCCGAGGACCTTGTGGCACATGGGGCAGAAATAGACATAGCGCCTGCCAAGGAATCCTCTGAGTTCCTGAAACCAAATTGCTGTGAGCTGTTTGTCACAATGCGGGCAAATCGGCGACATGCCTTCCTTCTGTTCTAACTGCATTTCTCTCTCCTCCTGATGTATATTGCGCTGCATTCGAACTTCACGGTCATCGCTGTTCCCCTGCCATCCTTCTGACTGATATACAGCCGATGCACCATAGATATTCAGTTTGGCATTCTCCAATACAATAATAATCGCATAGGACCGGCTTGCGAAATTTCTGACAAATCATTACCTCTTACAGCAGGAGGAAAGCATGAACAACAGCGACATCGAGAAGCGGGCATCCGGATTCCACCAATCGACATTCGTCGCCGATCTTCACTGCGACGCTGTGCTGCAGATGCGGCGAGGATGCGACATATCAAAACGTAATGAGGATTATCATGTTGACATTCCGCGACTACGAGAAGGCGGCGTGAACCTGCAGGTGTTCGCCTGCTCGCTCAATCCCAATGAAAAGGACAAAAATCCATTCGAGACGATCAATAGCCAATTAGACGTATTGCACAAAGCCGCGGATCAGCACTCCAGCGAGATCGTTGTATGCCGCAACTCTGACGAAATCCGGCAAGCATACGCTGATAAGAAGATCGGTATGATACTCGCTATAGAAGGCGGAGAACCGCTTGAAAACGACCCGGCTAATGTCGAGAAGTTTTATGACAGAGGCGTTCGGCTGATAACTCTCGCCCACCAGAGATCTCCCGGATGGTGCACGAGCTGGAATATCGAAGACAGAGAAACGAATGCGCTGACAGATCTGGGCCACGATATGATAGCTGAAATGAATCGTCTTGGTGTGATTGTCGACTTGTCCCACAGTTCGCGTTCAACATTCTGGAAAGCTGTCGATGCATCCGATGCGCCGATAGTGGCTTCACACTCATGTGCAGATTCTCTATCTGCGACAGAAAGAAACCTTACTGATGACCAGATTAGAGCCGTCGCCGAATCTGGCGGTGTGATCGGGGTGACATTCATTCACTTCCTGCTGTCGCCCAAATTCAATAAGGTGTACTGGGATTTCTGGAAGGATAATAGTGAGGTTGGCGATGAACTGCAGTCGCTGTTCGTTTCCCATATCCCCGAATCAGAGAAAGCCGAACGATGGGCGCGTCACGCGGAAGTCTTCGAAGAGCAGGACAAAGCGATAGCCGACGTGCTGCCATCTGTCGAGACTGTAGCAGATCACATTGATTACATCGTGAAACTCGCTGGCATCGACCATGTCGCGATTGGCTCTGACTTCGACGGTGTCATCCCGCTCCCACGCGGTCTTGAGGACTGCTCATGTATGCCTAATCTCACAATAGAGCTTATTAGGCGCGGATACTCTGATAACGACATCGAAATGATTCTTGGTGCGAACTTCTCAAGGATTATTCGAGAAGTCTGCGAATAGGCAGATATGGAACAGCCCGCTGTCCACTGGCTGGTCTCTGCTTCGCTAAGGGGCAAAACAACTAGATCATGAAATAGGGTTGACAAAATCCACTACAGTTGTAGCTTTCATTTGAGAATCCAAAACATCTTGTAGTTCGACGACCAGCTATTACTATAAAGTCAATTCCCACAGGGAGGGGATTATGATTCGTTCAATACTTTGCCTCCTAATGTTGCTCTGTCTGTTGTTTCCCGTGACTGTCGTTGCGCAGGACCCAGGTTTACCAGACACGGTCATGATTGGTATTGACACACTCGTCGTTGGAAGATCAGTACCCTTGAGCTTCAGAATAGTCAATGATGAAACGGTGCTTGGGTATACGCTTGGACTGTTATTCACTTCTCTCGATGGAGGCTATGCGGAGTTCGATTCGGCTGTCTATATGGGCCGCCTCGCCGATCCAAGTGTGCTTACGTTTAGAGTGGAGAATTACTATGAAGGAGGCCCTCTTCATGACACGCTATTCATGGGAGGACAGCGACTGGGAGTAAATCCGGGCATGCCGCCCGGTAATGGGCAGATAGCCGAGTTGTACTTTACTGGTACCGCAGTTGGGCAAATGGCCGTCGATACCGGTTTCATCCCACCCGGAGGTCCTTTCATATTCTCTACAGACATGGGAAGAGTTGAACCGCAATTCGTGAGCAGTACAATAGAGATTGTGGAGGGTACATCTCTCCCTTCTATTGCATTAATCAATCCGCCCGATCCGCAACTCGTCTCAACAATCATCTCATTTGAAGTCGAGGGCGATTCACCTGAGGAATTCCCGGTGACAGTCACACTGGACTATCTTAGGGCATTCGACGATGATGCTATCGAGCCTTACTCAGATCCGGTTATAACAGGCACGAATCCCCTGTCATTCGACTGGACTACAACCACCGGAGATATTGGAATTTGGAAGGCAGTATTCTCGGCTACCGACTCGTCAGGTTTGTCAGTGTCGCAGGATGTGGTCATACAGGTTATTGCCACACCCGAGTACTTAATGGAACTCGAATCGTTCGAAACAACGAACACAGCAGATGTTGTCGATATCTGCCACGGGAATTTCGATTCGGACAATTATCTCGAGATGTTCGTGTCCGGTACCGGAGCTTTGAGTACTCCTGTTCTCGAGTTACTCGATTTCGATGAAGCATCGGAGAATTGGATTGAGGAATACGATTCGACGATCGGTTATCCGCAATTCGGGCCGGTCGTGGGATTCTTCGACAGCGATGACAACCTTGATGCGGCGACGATGGGCTACAAAACGTATTCTACTTCTCTTTATGATCTTGTGGCCTTTCTCGGACATGGCGACAACACCTTCGAGGTTTATGACGGTGCGGATGCAGGGCACGTTGCACGAATGGCGGCTCTGGGAGAATTTACTGGCGACGAGTTCCTCGATTACGCCTGTACATATTTCGACGGAGTCCGCATCTACAAGGGACATGAGACTGGCGCCAATTTCGTGTATCATGATATGATACATACGCCCGACTCCACTCTGACCGTGATAGCCGCCGACTTCGATACCGACGGCAACGATGACCTCGCGATCGGGACCAGCCAAGGAGTCAAGATCTATCTCGGAGATGGTTCAGGTGAATTCAGCCATGTTGCAACGTACACTCAGAGCTATGGTTCATTCGACATAAAGGTCACGAATCAAGGGTCGGACTTCAACAATGATAACATCTTTGACCTCTGCATATCGACACCCTCTGTTGGTGGAGAGTTCTCCCATCTGTACATCTACCTTGGTAACGGAGATGGGACATTCCAGCAGCAGCAGATCGGCACATTCAAGGGCCAGATATGGGGAAACTGCGTAGCCGACTTTAACGGAGATAATCAACTGGACATAGCTTTCATCAATGGATCGCTCGAGTATCTGTCGATTTTGTTTGGGGACGGGAGCGGCAACTTCGACAATCAGATACTATACGATATTCCTCATCCGATGCCTCAGAAAGTCGATTGTTTCGACGTCGATCTTGACGGCGATCCGGATATAGTCGTGGCTGCCAACGGCGGGCAGGCAGGGTATTCGATCTTCACTTACTTGAACCAGCTTGATCCAATCGGTTTCAACAACAGATCTTTCCAGATCAGTGCCGAAAAGAACTCCGAAATCGAACTCGTTTCATCGTCAGGTGATATCCTGAACAAGTTCAGAAACACCATGCCTTCCGGCGACTACTACCAGAGGAACATCGACAGCGATGCCGTCATCGACGCATTCGTGAGCGTCAGTGTCATCGAATCCGATCAATACGTGCTTACGGCGGCTCCTAAGGCCAATCTTCCCGCAGGGGAGTCGTTTTCACTTGAATTCAGTCTTGATGGTTCGCTGTATCGACTTGCAAGCGATGTTGCCATGTCATCTGAAGGTTATAAGTTCGACCTGTATCTTGGATATTCCTGCGATGTCTACCCGCGACCTGGCAAGTTCACCGCATCTAACCCGCCGACATTCGGTTGGTCAGGGTCAGGCCAGTTCGATTTCGAACTCTCAAGTGAGGTAGATTTCGGGAGTACTCTCATATCGGAAACTGTGGCAGGAAACTCATACACTCCTGCCGGACCACTGAGTGTGACGGACACATCGACATACTACTGGAGAGTCAAGCCTCATGGTGCTCCGGAATTTGACTGCAGGTATGTCGTGAACCTGGTAATAGGTGGCGAGGAGCACCCGGGCGATGTGGATCATACCGGAAGCGTTGATGTAGACGATGTCATCTTTTTGATCAACTACATCTTCGTATCCGGGCCACCTCCGGATCCATACGACGTAGGGGACGTAAACTGCTCCGGATTAGTCGATATTGACGATGCCATACATCTAATCGGGTACATTTTCGCGGGCGGTTTCGGGCCGAATGACATTGATGGTGACGGAGTCC
>Ga0272443_10001613_pt1 | contig 31957 bp, 23 predicted proteins | sample SSMAcet12_FD_193581 | JGI IMG/M metagenome (GOLD analysis project Ga0272443, IMG submission 193581) | Marine sediment archaeal communities from Little Sippewissett salt marsh, Falmouth, MA, United States - SSM-Acet-12 | ecosystem: Environmental > Aquatic > Marine > Wetlands > Sediment ... | reverse complement strand
CTGGAAGAAAAAATCAGCCGCATTGAAAACATAACTCCTGTTGATCTGGGGTATGCCGCAGAATATCTGCAACAGCATACAAAAACCTCCACACTGTTGTATGAACCGGATGAGGATATGCGCTGAACCGTTTACCGGCGTCTACATCGAATACTTCATGAGCGTTCGAAAACCCGAATTGTAGAAATATCATAGAGCCGATCATGTACCCGGATTTGCTACTGAAAACCGGTTAGCAAGGTCAAAACCACATACAGTCATGCCGGACCTGATGCGGCATACATGGGGCTTTACAGGACAAGAATGGATTCCCGTGTAAGACCTGTGAAATAGATGCTCAAATTTCACGGGTCAGGCTCGGGAATGACAGAAAAGGGAAAGTTTCCCGTCCTTGTACTCCCTTTTATTCTTCCTTTGGTGAATTATTCAGGCTTAATTGAACGATTGTCGATTTCTGATTATTTTCACGTTCACCCAATGGGTTTGTTTTTTAGCATCTCTTGAATCGCTCCACTGAGGCGGCAATAAAGCGCTCTACTTCTGAAAGGCGACTTTTCCAAAGTCCGGAATTAAATTGTATATTAAGTGTTTATGAGAAAACCTCTAAGAATGTGAATTTTTAGAGGTACTTTTTTTTCTGCAAAATCAATCAACAAGAGAATACCGCCTTGCAAAAGAACATCAATAACGTCAGCGATACCGAACAGAAGCTGGAAATCACTCTTTCAGCAGAGGAATTCACCCCGGAAATAGATCTCGAAGTTGAAAACGCGAGAAAAACCATTCAGATCAAAGGGTTCAGAAAAGGGCATGTTCCTGTGGGTATGATAAAAAAAGTGATGGGGCCTGCCATTGAAGCCTCGGTTGCGGAAAAACTTGCCTCAAAATATTTTGTCGAGATCTCGGAAACCGAAAATATTAAGCCCGCAAGCCGTGCCGAGCTCGAAGACTATTCTTTTGACGGCGACACCCTCAGTATCACGCTCTCCTATGAGATTCATCCTGAGTTTGAAATAAAGGATTTCAACAATTACTCCTTTGTTCAGGACATATACACCGTAACCGATGAAGATGTCGAAAGAGAAATCAACCTTATCATGAAAGGACACGGCACACTCGTTCCGGTTGACACTCCTTCCGAGGCAAAAGACACCATCATTGCCGACCTTGAGAAATACGACGATTCCGGAAATATCATCGAGGGTCAGAAAACCGAAAATTACAGTTTCAACCTCGAGTATCTTCCCGAAGACAATCCATTCCATAATGCTCTTGTCGGAAAAAAAGCCGGCGAAAAGGTGACTGTCGATATCGAGGGCAAGGAGGAAGGAGAAGAGACATACCGTTACGAAGTAACCGTCAAAGAGGTCAAGCGTCTGGAGCTTCCCGAACTCGACAATGAGCTTGTGAAAGAAATTTCACAGGAAAAGTTCGAATCGGTCGAGGACTTTCGTACCGATGTCAGAGGACAGCTCGAACAGCACTTCAGCAATAAATCCGAGCAGGATCTCCTGGAATCTATTTCCGCCAGGTTCATTGAGGAAAACCCGGTCCCGACACCGTCATCCATGGTTGACTCTTTCGAAAACATGCTGCTTGAGAACGCAAAACGGCAGATGGGCGGACAGTTCCCTCCGGGTATGGATGAAAACGGATTCCGGGATTCCGTTCGTCCTAACGCGGAAAAACATGCTCGCTGGATGCTGATCAGCCAGAAAATCGCCGAGCAAAACTCTCTCGAGGTTACTGACGATGATGTTAAAGCCTATGCGGAAAAAGAAGCGAAGAACAATCCTGGAATGAATGCCGAAGAGCTGATAAAAACCTATATGTCTACGGAATTCAGAGATTATATGACCGACACTATTCTGAAGGACAAAATTTACAGCATCATCAAGTCCTCAGTGACCATAAACGCCGAGAACAAGCCGCTTCCCGAGCACAAAGGATAAGAAATCCAGACATCACCAGTTTTCTTCGATCTTCCACCTTCATCTGGATGCGTGGAAGAAACGGAGAAGCATCACCTGAACCGGATGGTCATGGACAGATCCAAAGCTGAAACGCTATGAGTCAGTTCTCCGACAGAGATATAATCAACTCCTGTTCCGGCAATTTCGGCGACATTTCGGAGCCCGACATTTCCTGAGGCTTCGAGGAGAACCTCTGGCGTATGCTGCCTTGCATGAGAAACCGCCGCGGCAAGATCATCAATGTTGAAATTATCCAGCAGAATAATATCCGGAGCGGTGCCTATCGCCTGCTGAAGCTCTTCGAAAGACCGTACTTCCACTTCAATTTTCATCGCCATACTTTTTTCAGCGAGATATTTTCTCGCACGCTCGACGGCAGGAACAACACCTCCTGAGGCATCAATATGATTATCCTTGATAAGCACAAGGTCGAACAGACCGTAGCGGTGGTTTTTTCCCCCGCCGATCTTCACCGCCTCCTTGTCAAAATAACGCAGTCCGGGAGCGGTTTTTCGGGTATCGAGTATTTTTGCGCCGGTATGGGAGACCCTTTCAACAAATGATCGGGTGCGGGTAGCGATACCCGACATTCGCTGCATAAAATTAAGCACGGTACGTTCAGCCACAAGCAGTGACGCTATTTTTCCTTCCCCTTCCAGAACAATATCTCCTTCAGAAACCTGCGCCCCGTCACAGACCGACGGATTGACCACTATATCCCGGTCAATCGCCCGAAAAACCTGATCTGCTACTGCAATCCCCGCAACTACCCCGTCGGTCTTTGCTCTTATGACGCCATATCCTGTCTGAAGCGGGTCAATCGTGGCAAGAGTTGTCACATCACCATCATAACGATCCTCTTCAAGGGCCTGCATGATAGCCCGCATCCTGCACATGGCAAAAAAATCGTGAAAATCTCTTTCTTTCATGGTTGTATACTCAGATAACGAAAAAAGCACCTCTTTGCTTACCGGGCCTTACTATGATAAGACTGAAAACTCCCTCAATCAAATTGTTTTGCGAACATACTATTAATCGTTAAAATAACTTTCCGGGAAACGGCAACAGAACGGAAAAAAATCCTCTGCGGAAACCTATCGATAATACTGTATGAACAACAACGCCCCTGAGTCATGCATACGTCTTGTGAATATGACGTTTTATGCGCACCATGGTGTTCACAGGGAAGAGCATTTTGTAGGATCAAAATATGAAGTTGACGCGGAAATGTATTGCAACTACAGTCAGGCCGCACAACACGATGATATAACCGAAACGATCGACTACAGAATTGTTTACGAAAAAATCCGGCATCTGGTGACACAGAAAAAGTTTTACCTGATTGAAGCCGTGGCCCATGCTATCGCGACGGAATTTCTGGCAACGTTTCATCAACTCGACAGCGTCACTATAAAAGTCAGGAAGCGTAATCCTCCCATCGGAGGTGTGTGCGATTATGCAGAGGCCGTCTACAGTGCGAAAAGAACGTGACGTGAACAGTAATCTCCGGCACGCGAACCATACCGTTTATGTTGGTGCAGGCTCAAATATGGCCAACAGGCTCGACAACTTGAGAAAAGCCATTGAGCTGCTGAATCGACTGCCCCGGACATCCGTGAAAAAAACTTCAGCGGTCTACCTCTCTGAACCTCTTGGCTTTTCCGCTCAGGGATGGTTTTACAATGCCGTCTTTGAGCTACGGTCGGCGCTGAACCCTGAGGCCTTTCTTGTGCATTGCAAGCGGATAGAGAGCCTGATGGGAAGACCGGCTGACCACAAGAAATGGGGACCGAGAATCATAGATCTCGATATTCTGCTTTATGATGACAAAACCTGTAATGAGGAACACCTCACTATCCCCCATCCTGAACTTTCCAACAGAAAGTTCGTTCTGCTTCCGATTCTTGACCTTGCCAATCCGGTTCACCCTCTTCTTGGAAAAACAATGCGGGAACTGCTCGAAACGTGTCCCGATACGTCATCCATTGAACGCACTGGTCATACGCTCCTTACCGGCAGCTAAAACATGCAGTATCCATACCTGACACTGAGCTAATAACCGCTTTGTGAAACCGGTTCTTCAGCGCGGCTTTTCTCTGCAATAAAAAGAGGCTGTCTCAGAAGCCTGTCACCTATGGTTCAAACCACATACCGTCATGCCGCCCCGTGTAATAGTATTACACAGGGTGATCCGGCATCCATGGGGTTTTACATGACAAGAATGGATTCCCGTGTAAGACCTGTGAAATAGATGCTCAAATTTCACGGGTCGGGCACGGGAATGACAGGGAGTGGAGAAGAGGTCAGGCCCCGGGGATGACAACCGGGAGGGATGCGCTCGCTATTGCCTGGTCAAAATACGAGAGGCTGCCCTTTTGAGACAGCCTCTTAACCGGATCTATACACACCATTGTTGAAACAGCGGCACCGCTAATTGGTAAACGTGATATTGAGATGGCCCTCATCGAAATCAGCCCCCTCGGTTTTCCTTCCCACAAGAATATTCGGAAGAACAATGCTTTTTCTGAAATTGTTAATATCGACAAGCAGTTCATCCCCCTTGATGTTCACATTCAATTTGGTGATTTCGACATTCGGCATATGCAGACGCAGCACGTATTTGCCGTCAACTTTATCCAGTTGCTGTGTTTTGCCGTTTTTATAGAGCACCTCAACAGGATTGTTGCCGGCAAAAAGCTGCTGTCCTAATTCATACAGCTGGTCGGTCTTGATAACTTCTCCGGCGACCTGAGAAGCCTTGAAAATCGGCAGGGGATAGAAGCAGTCATCAATAACTTTCAGGTACTTCTGCTGCAGTGCGATGAGACTGCTCAGGTAGTCATCGGATGAACTCTGCGGCAGAATCTTGTTTACAATAACAGCATCGAGCTTGTAACCGAAAAGATTAAGGTATGTCTGCACCCGAAGAGCTTCCTTGATCACCATGTTTTCGGGATTGACCACGACCCTGAAGGTGGTAATGCTCTTATCCTGAAGCATACCGTGCAGCTCCTTCATATGGTCATTGACCTCAGGCATAAGCTTGAAGATATTCTTCTTCGGCATAAACCGGTTCAGGAGCGGTGCCGCGAAACCTATCGCTTTTGAATGCCAGCCGCCAATCTTGTCGGAATACCACCCATAGGATTCCGGCATTCCAAGCAAACGCATGGTCTCACCTGTCGGAGCCGCATCGACAACAATAGCATCATACTCTCCTGATTTAGCCGCTTTCCATATGTGGCGCAGACTTATCATCTCCTCCATACCGGGAACAACCGCCAACTCTTCAGCAACAACTTCATTAGCACCATCACTCATAAGAATCGATGAAAAGTAGGAATACAGTTCATTCCAGTTCTCTCTGATCTCCGACAGAACGTTGACCTCCATCGCAAAGAGATTTTTTTCCACCTCCTGAGGCTGGGGAGTCAATTCAACACCCAGAGCGTCGGCAAGACTGTGAGCCACATCCGTGCTCATGATAAGAACCCTTTTACCATTGCGAGCAATTGAGGTCGCTGTGGCAGCTGAAACTGTTGTTTTACCAACTCCGCCTTTTCCCAGATAAAGAATAATTCTCATGTTTGTACTGAAAAACTATTGTGAGGATTTAACCTTGATTATTTGCTTTTTTATTATGAGATTCTCGTAAAATTGAGTTCGGCTCAGGTTTGTTCTGTCGATCCTTCCCCTCTTGTGCTTCATCCTGGCGGACTTCCGACTCGATCGTTCTGTACACCCGTGACTCTTTCTCTTCTACCTGACTTTCATCAGCCTTTTCATGCTGAATTGATATTTTTTTTCGTACAACCGGGCTCTCATCTACCTCAGCCGCACTGTCCGGTTCCGAGCGGGCAGTATCTTCAGCCTCTACCAGAGCGTCCCTGAGCTGTCCCTCCAGCACTTGAGGAACAGCTTCAGTTTCAGTACTCGCCTGTTCTTTTTTTTCCGACGCAGCCTTGCCACTCCCGGAATCTTCTACTGACGAATCCTTCTTCCGTGCTTTTTCCTGATGGGAAGCCCCAAGGGGAATGCCGGATTCCGACTCTTCCGGAACGTCAGCTATAACAGTTACTTTTTTCCTGTGAACACTTGCCTCATTCTCTTCAGAGGAGCTCCCTGATTGAGCAGAAGAAATGCCGGACTCGATATCAGGCAGGACCTGATCAAATGAGTCGCCGAAAACGCCACCCGGGGCTTCCTCGTTATCCATATGAATTTTCAGTTTCTTGCGCCTGGTGGTACCGGTATGGGCGTCTTCAGGCCGGGCTCCTGCGTTATCGGCGCCATGCGCATTTTCTCCTGCCGGAGAGCTGCCCCCGGAAGATTGCTGCCCGCCGGGCTTATTACCCATGGGACCGAAACTTTGTGTCATCTTGATCATTTTGCCGACTGAACCCAGAATGCCGTCATTCTTCACCGCAGTCTGTATGGCAGTAAGAACGAACTTCTCGGCCTGAGGATTGTCGGAAATATTAGATACCAGCTCGTTAACCGCTTTCAGCACCGTAGCGACATCACCCGGGACATTCTGAAGATCTTTCATCACCTGATCCCGGAACCTGAACGGCGCATCACCGACCATATCCTTCAAATTTCCGGCAATCCGCTTCAACGCCTCAGGATCTGTCGGCAGTAACCCCTCGATCTCTTTCGGGATGCCCGGCATCGACGGGCGTCGGGCTCCTGCAGACTCTTGAGGCGAAGCTCCGCCCGTGAAAGAGGGCCCACGTTGTGGCTCGGCTCCAGAAGGACCGGCTGAAGCGTACCCCATGGAAGTTTTATACTGATCAAGAAGATCCTGGCCATATCCTATACGGCTATTTTGCTCCGGTCCTGATGCCTGACCTGCCGAAGACGAGAAAGAAAGAGGAGAAGGGGGGCAAATAGTGACCCCGGAAGCAAATATCTGCTCAGCTATCTGATCAGGTATTTCTTCGCGGAAATTGTTCCCCAGGTAATTCTCGATGGTTGACTCAATAATCGTGTGCAATGTACTGATCTTCTCAGCCTCAGCTATTTCAACCATATCAAATATGACATAGACAGCCTCTTTTCCTTCCCTTCTGATTCTGAGATTGAGCGTGGCGAAATCATTGTCCTTGTTTCTGCTGTTAATTGAAACAGCTCCCATTGCAAACCTGTCGAGATAATCCTTGTTTGCCCCTCTTGCCCAGAGATAGACCGCCCTGTCTGAGTAAATCAGGTAATCCTGAAAGGCGATATTACCCACCCTTTCCTGATGTGATTCATAGAAGACCCCATCAAAAAACGCTATTGGGCGCTCTCCTGCATTGAGCAGTTGCTTTTGAAAAAACTCAGCGATATCACCCGCTTCCGCGTGTCCCGATACATACGTAGAAATAGTAGCCATCTCAAGTCCTGTGCTTTACACTGGTTTGCAGTACAATTCAGAAAGCATTAAAAATATGAAAACAAATAGAAATTATATAATAATATGCCATAGAACAACCCCACCCCTTCGCTGATACGCGCAGTCGTTACCGGACAGTCAATCACCGGTCATACATGACTCAAGGCGGGAAGAGCACAACAGGCGGGAAAAACATACTCAAGACCAGTCGCCGTTTCGGTATGGCTAAGATGTGAAATGGTGAAAATTTTTTGCAGACTGTTTATCCGGCAGTCCCTTAAAATAAAAAAGGCAGTGGATAGCGTAACGCTATCACTGCCTTTTTAGCTAATGTGCTTGTTCGCTTACTTTGCGAATTTTGACTCAACCGCTTTGGTTGGCACAGCAAAACCGGAAACCTCAGGTGAAGAACCGCGAAGGCTTCCGCCACCGCCACCCATGTTGCCGTATGCATTACGATTAATTCTCATGGTACCTTTACCCAGAGAATCAAACAACATACCGACTGTTTCCCAGTGACCTTCTACCATAACCTCGAAGATACGACCGGCTGCGGCAAGGATATCGGTAAATACTCCTCCTCCACTCATAATTCCTCCTTTTGGAATTTAATTATTAGAAATTTAGCAGGCTAAACAGAAATAGATACTTTGAAACAATTTACGGTAAAATAAAAAAAACACAAAATTAAAATCACATTTGCGTCTCCAGACAACGCAGGATCATTTACTTTTTACCGCTGGACTGCTGAAGAGAACCCTTAACGCCCTTAACAGTCTCGGAAGCCGACATACCGACATCACCCACTGCTGTTGCTGCATTTTCGGTCACGTTTTCAACATTCTTTACCGCATCCGAATACAGCTCACCTGCTGTTCGTGAAACATCTTTGACGGTAATGGCTACCCTGTCAATGGTATCGCCAACTACACCGCTTGTAGAACCGAGCATTCTGCCGATTCCGGTGGCATCCACAAGAGAGCCAACTGTTCCGGACACGGTTTCCACAACACTACCCGCCAGCTCAAGTCCGCCCACGATAGCACTCTGCCCGGTAAGCAGCGCACCTTCAGCAAGAAAAGTCATGCGGTCAGTCAGTTCCAGGTCTTTAAAGTCCTGACGAATTTTCTGATACGATTCACCCATAGTGCACTCTCCTTGGAGACCTTTTCAAGTCCCGTTATTTTTTTATTGATGTACCCTGAAAAAATGTAAACATAAAATCCATTACCAGCAAACCGCAACTGAATTCGGCCCACCAACAGCATCAAGCCCTGTTATATTCCTTCTCTCTGTGATGCTCTTTCTGCTTGTTGAGGTCAAACGGAATATGCAGCCACTTGTCCTTGAATACAGCATCTCCCGGCTCAAGCCCGGTAAGACTGATCGGGAGTGTAATGATTTTCCTCTGGTTTCCTATCTGAACGAAAAGTTCATCTCCGGTAACCCAGACATCGATATCAACCGGATTGGCGAACATAAGCTTCAATTGAACCTCATAGGTGTCACCACTCCTTTCGAACTTGATCGGAGGCTCATCGAACATAAGCTGCGAGGGATCTGAATCCCCATACATGTCTTTGGCAAACACATCGAGGGCTTGCAGGCCGACAATTTCCTGATCGTACATCTTGAGACGTTTTACCGGCAGCGGTGTGAATCCGCTCTCGATCTCAAGAAGATATTTCTGCTGAATTGATTTCCATTTCTCAAGATATCCGCTGTCTTCCTTGACATCGAGCAGCCTGTTCACCAGAACCATATCCACGTTGAACCCGTAGAGATTCAGGTAGGTCAGTGCGCGCATGGTCTCCTTGATGGACATCTTTTCCGCGTTCATAACAAGCCGCACGGTAGAGTTCTTGTTATTGGTAAGGATCTCTCTGATATCTTCAAGCTCGTCAAAAACCTGATCGACAGAATCAATCGCATCTTCCGGAGGAATATAGTAGGCGATCTTGTCGGACATCTTTGAAAGCGGCTTACTGAGCGGCTTCATAATATATTTATTGACATTCTTTACCGCCTTCATACCCCATGAAAGGGTATCGGGAAGAGAAAGAAGCCGGAGCGTTTCACCGGTCGGAGCGGTATCGAGCACAAGTACGTCGTAGAGTCCGGAAGACTTGTATCGTTTTATTCTCAAAAGTGAAAACAGTTCTTCCATGCCTGGCAGGATAGTCATCTCATCAGCAACCACTCCTGAAACACCTTGAGCTGCGAACACCCTCGTATAATATTTCTGCACAGCCTGCCAGTTCTCTTTTAAATCGACATATGGATTTACTTCGATGGCATGCAGGTTCTCCTTGATCTTGGTAGGTTCAGGTCCTAAGGAGATATTAAAAGAGTCGGAAAGGCTGTGAGCAGGGTCAGTTGATAATACCAGCGTACGATATCCCATTTGCGACAAACGAACGGCTGTTGCCGCGGAAACACTTGTCTTTCCGACTCCACCTTTTCCTGTAAATGTTAAGATACGCATGAACCAAGCATTGAATTTTATTAGACTTTCAAAGTGTACAAGATATAACTATCGTGTCATTCTTCAAAAGCAGAAACGTCACTCACAATAGTGAATGTTTTTTCAATTTCTATGCATTTTATTTTCTGAGAACTCTTATTAGTTTGTAAATAACTACTACTGAAGGTTAACTTTTCAAGCAAAAGCCATATTTGATCACCGTTTCAGGTCTATTCCTCACTCATGCGCCCAGACTCAACAATATCCGACAACACAGTAACCATTACGGCCAGCCGCTGCCTCGGACAGGACGTTTCGCTCATTGAATTCCGCTGTCCGGAAATTGCCCGAACAGCAAGGCCGGGAAACTTTGTCAACATTAAAATAAGCGCGAACAACGAGCCGCTGCTGAGAAGACCTTTTTCAATACACGCTGTCGATGGGGTCAGCATTGCAATCATGGCAAAATCAGTCGGGTGCGGAACCGCGCTGCTCTGTGGCAGCCCTGTCGGTTCGGAATTGCAGGTGCTGGGGCCGCTGGGCAATGCCTTCACCATAGACGATCCGCCTTTTGAAACCGCCCTGCTGATATCCGGCGGTATCGGAACCGCACCGATGCTTTTTCTTGAAAAGACGCTTCTTGCTGCCGGAAAAAAAGTCCATCATGTTATCGGCGGCAAAACAAAAAAAGATATTCAAATCAGAAACCTGACAAATTACCACATCGCTACGGAAGACGGTTCAGACGGATTCAAGGGAAACGCCATTGACCTTCTTCGCGAAAAACTTGAGTTTTTAACGGTGTCGGGCCCGGTTAAGGTTTTTGCCTGCGGTCCGAATCCCATGCTGAAAGCCCTTGCGGTGTTCTGTCAACAGCAAAATCTGCCCTGTGAAGCGTCTCTTGAATCGATCATGGGGTGCGGAATAGGCATATGCTACGGGTGCTCTGTAGAACTTAAAAACCTGTCCGGAATCGGCACGTCAACGATACTCCTGTGTCAGGACGGCCCGGTCATCGAAGCAGGAAGACTTCTTATCTGATTTTTCCCAACACCCAAAGACATCTCTACATTATGGCACGCGGACTTAATAAAGCAATGCTCATCGGGCATCTCGGAACCGATCCTGAAATGCGGGTAACCCCTTCGGGTCAATCTGTCGTCAATTTCACCCTCGCAACAAACGAGAGCTTCAAAGACGGCGGCGGCAACTTGCAGGAAAGGACCGAATGGCATCGCATCGTCGCCTGGGGCAAACTCGCTGAAATCTGCAACCAGTACCTGAAAAAAGGGCGACAGGTATACGTTGAAGGCCGGCTGCAGACAAGAAGCTGGGAAGACAACAAAACCGGCGAAAAAAAATACATTACGGAAATCATCTGCTCCGACATGCAGATGCTCGGATCGGGCAGGGACCAGGGCGGTCAGGGATACGACAACAGCGCTTCATACCAGCAGCCGGCTTCCCGGAAACAGAGTTTCGGCAATGACAACCCCGAAGAGAGCACTCCCGACTCTGAAACAGAAAAGGACGACCTGCCGTTCTGACAACGCAAAAGCCTTGTTGAATTGTTGAATTGTTGAACTGTTGAACCTGTTGAGTTGTTGAGTTGTTGAGCTGTTGAACTGACAGTAGAGACTCACCCTGTGGGCGCCCCGTGAAATCCGCGCATCTATTTCACAGGAAGCATGATTGTTCTGTCATCCTCGGGCTTGACCCGAGGATCCATCTTCTGCCCAACGTTCGTATGGATGCCGCCCCGTGTAACAAATAAAAATATTACACAGGGCAACATGACTTTTAGACTGACGAACCACTCATAATTCGAAAAGCAAAGCAACGGTGAAAAAGCTTCAGAAGGACATCGCATCGGGAAATATCGCGCCGGTATATTTTTTTCACGGCCCCGAGAGCTTTCTAAAAGAGGAGGTCACTGATCTCGTCAGGAAAAACACGTTCCCTGCGGAAGAAGACGCAGCCGTAAACACTACCGTTCTCTACGGACAAGATGTCACTCCGGGAGAGATTGTCTCTATGGCGTCGGAATTTCCCATGTTCACCGCTCAAAAGCTGATAATCGTCAAGCAGTTCGGCAAGTTCAAAAAGCAGGGTTCGAGAGACAGACAAAAACTGCATATCGACCAGTTCATCCGGTATATCAAAAGCCCGGCTGATTCAACGATACTTATTCTTGACGCCGACCAGATTGACAAAAGGGATATACAGAAAGCCCCCTTCAGGGAACTGCAACCATTTCGACATGATTTCCCTCTGGTTACAAACCCGGACATCTTTGCTTCCGGCCGAGCATCGCTCTATGGGTGGGAGTTCGAACCGGAAGCCCTGAAAGCATTCAGCGCGTATATACAGCCATCGTCGCGAGAGATAGCGAGAGAGGTGGAAAAGCTCGTCATGTACGCCTCTTCAAAAAGCAATGAAAAACGCATTACCGGTGCCGACGTTTTCGAGTGCGTCGGTATATCGAAACAGTATAATGTCTTTGAGCTTGAAAAAGCGCTTGCAGGCAAAAACGTACGGCTCTGCAGCGGCATATCCCTGATGATCATGGATCGGGAAGGGCAGAAAGAAGGGCTGATGAATATCGTTCGCTACCTGACAACTTTTTATATGAGAATCTGGAAGCTCCACGCTCCCGGGTCCCGCCAATTGCCTCTTTCAGAGACAGCCAAACTGCTCGGCATGTTCGGCAAACAGGAATATTTCGCAAAAAACTACCTGAACTATGCTTCGCGGTTCTCACTGAAGGAAACCGAAAACGCAATTCTGGCCCTGCATCAGACCGATGCCGCCCTCAAAGGACTGGAAACCTATCCGGACGAAAAATACCTCCTCCTGCGTTTGATACAGCAGCTTTTAAGTCAAAAGTAAAAGGTCAAAAGGCAAAATTGGACAGAAAGTTCAAGCTCTATTTCTATTGCCAATGCTGTTTTTCACTTTTACCTTTTACCTTTTACCTTTTACCTTTTACCTTTTACCTTTTGCCTTTTGCCTTTTGCCTTTTGCCTTTTGCCTTCTGACTTTCTTACAACCATCCCTTCTCCCTGTACCAGGCTATCGTCGTATGCATGCCATCTTCCAGAGAGACTGCGGGGGTAAACCCGAGCTGCTTTTCAGCTTTCCCGGGAGAACAAACCCAGTAGTCCTGCACCATCTCGTTGACCTTGTCAGGATTTAAAAACCCTGAACGTCCGGTAACCGAGCTGACCGAACCCGCCACATATCCCAACATCTTCATCAACGATTTCGGAAGAGAAATCCTGAGTATATGTTTTACCCCGAGTTCTCGAGCGGCGATCGCCGAAAGCTCCTCCCATGAATAACCTTTCGGCGATGTTATATAATATATTTCGCCTCTCCCTGCCGGCGATTCAGCAGCCATGACTAGACCGCGAACCAGATCATCGACATGCACAAGGCTTAAACGCTGTTTTTTGACATCGCCCGCCCCAAGTACAAGACCTTTTTGCAGCATCTGAATAAACTGCAGTACATCCCTGTCTCCCGGTCCATAAACCGCAGGCGGCCTGGCAACGGTTACCGGCAGGCGATCCCTGAAGGAGAGACAGATCTTCTCAGCCTCGAGCTTGCTCTCACCATAAACACTGACCGGTTTCGATTCATCTTCTTCCCTTGAACCCGGATCGGGATTGTCAGCCGGCCCTGCTGCCGCAAGAGAAGAGACCAGCAAAAAACGCTTCAGTCCCGGATTCACCTGCATAACGGATTCAAGAAGGTTTTTTACCGGAAGAACATTTCCGTCATAGAAACCCTTTTCATCCACTGATTTTGTCACACCTGCGAGATGAAAAACCATATCCACTCCTTCCACGGCCTTCCCGAGTGAAACAGGATCGTCATACCTGCTCGTCAGAATTTCCACCTTCATTGACGAAGTTTTTCCGGGATCGCTTTCCGGTCTTGTCAATATCCTGACGATGTCACCTCTGTTTTTAAGATATTCGACAACAACAGCGCCGATGAAACCTGTCGCACCGGTAACAAGAATGTTACGCCCCATAAGAGTCACAGTTTATTTCAGCCATTCAGATCGTACAGATGAACATTGCTCTATTAAAAAAGAAGTTACCACTTCAGAAAAAAAGCAAATTTTTTAATACATTCATTATTTAACTTGTTATGCGAAGATGCGGCTGAGGGAAAGGAATAGATTATTACCTTAATTAAAAGCCGCTTTGTTACTTCACCGAGAGTAAAGAACGTAGAATAGAAATTGTACCGGCTCATAAGCAGCCATCATACTGAAGCAAATATTCAGTCCAGTGAATACACGCAAAGACCTCTTTAAAAAGTGCTACGACTTCACGCTGGCAGATGAAGTAAAAGCGCTCGGTATATATCCTTTTTTTCATCCCATCGAAGAAACAGAAGGCCCGGTAGTATCGTTTGGCGGCAGAAAACTTATCATGGCCGGATCCAATAACTACCTTGGACTAACTGCAGACGAAAGGGTCAAGGAAGCTTCGATCAGCGCGATCAGAAAATATGGCACAAGCTGCTCCGGTTCCCGTTACATGACAGGAACTGTCAATCTGCACCTCGAACTTGAGGAGAAGCTTGCGGAGTATTTTGAAAAAGAACGATGTCTTCTTTTCAGTACCGGCTATCAGACCGGTCAGGGAGTCATCCCGACTCTTGTTCAGAGGGGAGAATATGTCATATGCGACAAGGATAACCACGCAAGCCTTGTCGCCGCATCGATCATGGCGGTAGGGCAATCAGCGAAGTTTGTTCGCTTCGCGCATAATTCGATGGAAGACCTTGAGAGAGTATTACAGACAATTCCTGACGACGCGGGCAAACTGATTGTCGCGGACGGAGTTTTCTCCGTATCGGGAGAAATAGTTGACCTGCCGAGACTTGTCGAACTCGCAAAAGAGTACGGCGCAAGAATCCTGATCGATGACGCGCATGCAGTAGGTGTCATCGGAAGGGACGGACGCGGAACCCCTTCGGAGTTCAACCTCGTCGATCAGGTAGACCTCATGATGGGCACGTTCTCAAAAACATTCGGTTCACTCGGCGGCTATGTCGTAGGTGAGCGTGATGTCATAGACTTCATCAAGCACAACGCGTCTTCACTGATCTTCAGCGCATCGCCGACACCGGCAAGCGTAGCTGCTGTCCTCACGTCGCTGGAAATTCTTAAAAATGAACCCGAGCTGATCGAACGGCTCATAGTCAACACCGACTATGTCCGCCAGGGGCTTGCTGCCGCAGGCTTCAGGCTCATGACTTCCCGGACGGCCATAGTATCGGTCATTATAGGCGACCAGATGAAGACCATGATTTTCTGGAAAAAACTGTTCGATGCCGGAGTCTATGTCAACGCGTTCATCCGTCCCGGAGTAATGCCCGGTTTTGAAGCACTGAGAACGAGCTTCATGGCTACACACGAAAAGGAACACCTCGACAAGGTGATAATGGAGTTCAACACCATCGGCAGGGAGCTTGAAATAATATAAGCGCTCTACAGCCCCTCGGTACCTGTCGCACGCAATCCGATCGCAGGCATTCTGCTGCATCACCATCTTCTGTCTCTCGATAGACCCTCCCTTCTCTGAGACAGAAGCGTTTTTTTCTTCATATGCATTACGGATTTTTTGCACTTTCAATAAAAATCTGATAGTTTTCATTTTAGTAACACATATCCTACCCTGCAGAAAAATAACATGCAGGTTTTTTCAGCAACGCACCTAACAACAGAACGTCAATGGACACCAAGCATTACCAGGAATTCCCCCCTGTACGTTTGCTCCTCGCCGTTTTCCTGCTCACCGTCATGCTCTCGCCCCTGCCTGCATGGGCTGCAGACCCCGGTTCAGTCAAGGGAAAGATCACAGACAAAACTGATGGAGAAGGAGTAATCGGCGCTTCTGCCATGCTCGAAAACACAACCCTCGGATCAGCTTCCGACATTGAAGGAAACTACTCCATCGCAAACATCCCCGAAGGGTCCTACAGACTCAAGATTAACGCCATAGGCTACGCACCGTACATCCAGACCATCGCGGTCAAAGCAGGTGAAACCGCGACCGTCAACCCGCAGCTCGCACAGACAACCGTCATGGCTTCTGAAGTTGTTGTGGGCGCAGCGCTCTACGAACAGGACCGGCTTGATGTTCCCGTGACAACCTCTGTCGTGACAACCGAAGAGATACGTGAAGAACCAAGTCCATCGCTTGACCAGGTCATCGAATCAGTTCCAGGCGTCAATGTGACCCGCTCAGCGGGCTACAGTGCTGCCACAGTACAGATTCGCGGATCCAACACCTTCCAGGGCGGCGGCATCGGAACACGCGTCAATGCTTTCTACGACGGCTTCCCGATCAACTCTCCTGAGACCGGGGGTATTGTTTGGACGAACGTCAACATGAACGCAGCGGACAAGGTAGAAGTGGTCAAGGGTGCCGCTTCAACGCTTTATGGTTCAGGGGCAATGGGCGGCGTAGTCAACGTCTTTGGACATTTGCCTGATAAATTCGAAGTAAAGGCAGGTGTCAGTGGTGGATTCTACGATTCTCCGCCGGACAGCGATCAGAGTGCCTACCGTGACGGTTACACTCCCTGGCTGTGGAACAGCTATATCGGTATCGGCAATAAAACAGACAAGTTCAATTACAACTTACTCTACAGCCACAGCGAAGACGATGGTTATCGCGATAATTCTCAGACCCTTCTCAATGACGTGAAGCTGAAGGCACGCTACGACATTAACTCTGATCAATACTTACAGCTCACCTCTTTTTACAATCAGACCGAAGCAGGTTATGTAAGCACATGGCCATATGATCTTGTCTCACTTGGACAAAACGGGGCAGAATATAACGCTCATCCTGAAAGGGCCTACGATCTCGCTGATGATGTTTACACGGACGATATAGTCAAAAGGAAAAATATACTGGTCGGCCTGAATTACGTCAATTTGCTTAGCGATGATCTGAGCCTTGACTCACGGGTATACTATACCAGAAACGAGTACAGGATAAATTACAATCCAAGCGACACCCTGCAACAGTATCTCACAGAGGACATGCTGCTGAGTAACGCGCCCCTTCAGGGTAGCCTCAACGGAGCAGGCATCGGTATCGGATCAGGGGTTGCGCAGCAAGCCTGGAATTCGCCCGGCTTCCCTCAGGCAATGTGGGGCTTTGATCAAAGCGCCTATACAAATGACTTCCTTTTCCCCGGTGGCCTGATTAATCCAGGGTTCGTGCCATCATTTGTCGACGGAGTCAACACCAACCTTACAGGTTTTCCCTATGAGCGTCAACCCGGGGAGTTTAACGAGAACATATCCAACCGGTTCGGTGCAGGATTTAAATTCGACTGGCGGGCCAGCGATCAGCACCGCCTCGTGTTCGGCCTGGACGGCAACATAGTAGACCTGGCATCAACCCAGTACAGAGCTGACCTGCCTGTTTTCGGAGAACTCGGCGAAATAAAAGAGAAAAACGCCGCGCTCTTTATACAAGACGAGTTCAAGATGGCAGAATGCCTAACCGCTTTACTCTCTCTACGGTATGACTGGAGCGGCATTGATGCCGATGAGGTCACCTATAACAAATATGCATTCAACCCCACCGAGTTCATCGTTGAAAGTACTGTAGCTACCGATCCTATAGCTAACAAATCCGTCGACGCGATCAGTCCGAGAATTGCGCTGAACTACAAACCAACATGTGACTTTTCAATCCGCGCATCGGCAGGAAAAAGTTTCCGGGCACCGACGCTTTCCGAGCGCTTTGTGCGTGATGCTGGCCTTTTTGTCGGCAATCCAAACCCTGCTCTTGACAAGGAAACCATGACCGGTTATGAGGTAGGGTTCTTCAAAAACTTCGGTGACAAGGTATCTCTTGATGTAGCAGCTTATCTTAATGATTACGACAACCTGATCGAGTCAAGAAACCTTAACCCTTCCGGCTTTCCGATCATTTTCATGTATGAAAACATAGCCAAAGCTCGCATCTGGGGTATCGAAACCAGCCTGAACATCCGTGCTTCCGATGTACTCAACCTCGGGCTGGGCTATGCCTATATGAACGCCAAGGACAAAACAGAGAACTCCGCATCACTGGCTGGTAATCAGAACCCTGATCCCGACTGGCTGCAGTACCGTCCTGAGCATACGGCATCGGTCAGCGCCACCTGGAAGGCGACCAAACGCCTCGCTCTGAACACGAACGGTCGTTATGTCAGCAAGTACAAGGCGGTCAGCACCTATCCCAATCCGGAGGGAGAAAACTATCCTGGCGGGTTCATTGTCTTCAATGCAGGCGCAAAATACCAGGCTACCGACAATTTTGGTATTTCTCTTCTCTGCAGGAATATCACCAATGAACAGTACGAGGAAGCCGAATGGTTCCGTTCGCCGGGCCGCAATTTCATTCTTGGGGTTGATTTCCTCTATTAGAGACAACCTTCTATCCGGTCATGTGACGAAAAACAAGTCCCTTTTTCAAGGGGCTTGTTTCGTTATAAGGCATCACTTCTCATTACTTTTTTTCACATCCAAACGACCTGTCATAAACGCTTTTTCACTATTCTTTCAAAGCTCAAGTAAGGCTTTACTATTCACCAAACTATTATTACATTTGGTATTCTATTCTGGAATTACCTTAACCAATGCTGACCTTCGTTTCCTATGCAGAGTAAAATCAAAATTGCAGCCGTCGTCGGGATGGAACAATGCAATCAGCGAGTGTGGCGAGAAGTATCGGATAAAATCAGCCGGTATGCTGAACTGACCCAGTGGACAGACCAGGACCTGGAACACCAGAATCCTGAAGCTGCCGAAGCCATCCGAAACGCAGACTGCGTCTTTACGACACTCATTCAGTTCAAAGGACAGTCTGACTGGCTCAAGGAACAGATAGAGCAATCGAACGTCAGAACTGTTTTCGCATACGAATCGATGCCCGAAGTCATGCAGATGACCAGGGTTGGCAATTATGTTGTCTCAGGCGATGGCAGCGGTATGCCGGATATCGTGAAAAAAGTCGCTAAAATGCTGGTTAAAGGCCGTGATGAAGACGCCCTTTACGGCTATATGAAACTGCTCAAGATCATGCGCACCATGTTGCCGCTGATCCCGAAGAAGGCCAAGGATTTCAAGAACTGGATGCAGGTCTATACCTACTGGATGCACCCTACGGCGGAAAACCTCGCCAGCATGTTCAATTACATCATGTCGGAATACTTCGAAGTATCGGTCAAGGTCGATAAAGTCGTTGAAGTACCGACGATGGGCTTTTATCATCCTGAAGCTCCCGACTATTTCAAGGATTTGAACCACTACACCAAATGGAACAAAAAGCGGGACAAGAAATCTAAAAACAAACATAATATCGGACTCATCTTTTTCCGCAAGCACCTGCTTCAGGAAAAAGAGTATATCGATAACACCATACGGGCTATCGAGGCGAAAGGCCTGAATGTACTTCCTGTCTTTGTTATGGGGGTAGAGGGACATGTGGCGGCAAGGGAATGGTTTGTGAACGCCGATCTCGATATGCTGATAAACATGATGGGCTTCGGTTTTGTCGGAGGTCCGGCCGGTGCGACGACGCCGGGCGCGTCTGCAGCTGCCAGGGATGAAATACTCACCTCTATTAACGCTCCGTATGTTGTTTCTCAACCGCTCTTCATACAGGACTTCAACTCCTGGAAAACGGAAGGGGTGGTTCCACTCCAGTCAGCAATGACCTACTCTCTCCCGGAAATGGACGGCGCGGTCTGTCCGGTTGTTCTGGGCGCGGTGAAGGACGGTAAGCTGCAGACTGTTCCGGACAGGCTTGAAAGGCTTTCCGGACTTGCGAGCAAGTATTCCGAGTTGCGGCATACACAAAACAAGGACAAGAAAGTAGCATTCGTAGTCTATGACTATCCTCCGGGCATGGGCCGCAAAGCAAGCGCAGCTCTCCTGGATGTCCCTAAAAGTATTTATAAAATCCTGCAGAAACTCGATGCGGAAGGCTATAACGTCGGCACACTTCCTGATTCTCCGGAAAAGCTGTTGCACATGCTTGACAAAGCGACCGACCATGAAGTCCAGGCGCATGAACCTGACGCGTTCGGAATCGACAGAGAGACATTTCAGAACATCACATCCATCAGGGAACGGGAACGCATAGAAGAGCGCTGGGGAGGGTTCCCCGGAGATATCGCTCCGCTCGGTTCTGAGAGGGTATTCATCGGTGGCCTTACGCTTGGCAACATATTCATAGGTGTGCAGCCAAGACTTGGCGTCCAGGGCGACCCGATGAGGCTTCTTTTTGACAAGGAAAACACTCCGCATCACCAGTACATTTCCTTCTATCGCTGGATCAGCCGCACGTTCGGTGCCAATGCGCTGGTTCATGTCGGTATGCACGGCACTGTGGAATGGATGCCCGGCCTTCAACTCGGTGTCACCGGCGACTGCTGGTCCGACGCCTTGCTTGGCGAAGTCCCGCACCTCTATATCTACCCTGTCAACAACCCGAGTGAGGCCAATATCGCTAAACGGAGAGGCTATGCGACAATGATCTCTCACAATATTCCTCCGCTCGCGCGAGCCGGTCTCTACAAGGAGTTGCCTGCATTCAAGGATTTGCTTAACGATTACCGGGAACGCGATCTCAGTAAAGTAGCAGACCCTGAAGCAGAGGAAGTAATTATCGAAAAAGCCGAACAGCTCAATCTGACTGATGACTGTCCGAGAATCGAGGGAGAAAACTTCAGCGACTATCTCAGCCGTCTGTACACCTATCTTATGGAACTTGAAGGTAAGCTGATATCAAATGCCCTGCATATCTTCGGCGAAACTCCCCCGTTTGAAAATCAGCTCACGACCATTACCGAATACCTCAAAGTAAGAGGTAATGAAGCCTCGCTGCCGTCAGTTATCCTTCAGACGATCGGCGAATCCGCCGCCTACGGAGACTATGCTTCTCTTGCCACAAAGGCAAGAAAAGGCGATCCCAAAGCTCTTGCAGTTCGTGAGCGGGTAGATGAACATACCAAGGACTTTATCGAGCAGACCATATTCACCAACAATGGAAACCCTGCAGCGGTATTCAAGGTGCTGACGGGAGAAGCGAAAATCACAGCGGAGATAGCCGAATCGGTCAACACTTCGCTTCGAGAGGGGGCGGCGCTAAAACAGGCATTGGAAGATAACGGTAACGAAATGTCCGCGCTGCTGTCGGGTCTCAGGGGAGAATACATTCCTTCCGGCCCTGGCGGTGATATCGTCCGCGACGGCGCGAGTATTCTGCCGACAGGACGAAACATGCATGCTATCGATCCATGGAGGATTCCTTCGGAACTGGCGTTCAAAAGAGGAAAACAGATTGCCGACACGATTATCACGCGGCACATGGAGGAAAATAACGGCGAGTATCCGGAAACCATCGCGCAGGTGCTCTGGGGACTTGACACCATAAAAAGCAAAGGAGAAGCTGTATCGGTAATTATTAACCTTGTCGGTGCCGAACCAGCTTACGATGCCCAGGGCAAGATAAGCCACTACGCGCTTGTCCCTCTTGAAACGCTAGGAAGACCTCGTGTGGACGTTCTTATTCAGATCAGCTCTATTTTCCGCGATACGTTCGGCGTGCTGGTCGATCTTCTCGACAAGATGGTAAAAGACGCCGCAAAAGCCGACGAACCGGCAGAGATGAACAACATCAAAAAGCATGTTGATGAATCAGTTGCAAAGGGTGTTGAATTCGAGGCTGCCACTTCGAGACTTTTCACCCAGGCACCGGGAAGCTACGGCTCTATGGTCGAGGAACTGATCGAAGATTCCGCATGGGAATCCGAAGAGGATCTCGACAACATGTTCATCAAAAGAACCAGTTTCGCTTATGGTGGAAACAAGTATGGTGACCAGCAGCCGGAGGTTCTCGAAAACCTTCTTGGAACTGTAGATCGTGTTGTACAGCAGGTAGATTCAGCCGAGTACGGTATCTCTGATATCGACCGGTACTTCTCTTCTTCCGGATCACTGCAACTCTCTGCACGAAGAAGAAACACGAAAGGCGGCGACGTGAAACTGAACTACGTCGAGACGTTTACCGCTGACGTAAAAGTAGATGATGCTGACAAAGCGCTGAAAGTCGAGTTCCGTACAAAACTCCTTAACCCTAAATGGTTTGAAAGCATGATAGACCAAGGTCATACAGGAGCGACGGAAATCAGCAACCGCTTCACCTATATGCTTGGATGGGATGCCGTCACCAAGGGAGTTGACGACTGGGTGTATAAAAAAGCCGCGGAAACTTACGCGTTCAATGAAGAAATGCGCGAGCGTCTTACCCAGGTCAACCCTCAGGCAACCCTGAACATTGTCGGCAGAATGCTTGAAGCTAACGGCAGGGGTATGTGGAATGCCGATCAGGAAACCATTGACCATCTGCAGACAATCTACGCGGACCTCGAGGATCGCCTTGAAGGTATGCTTGATGATTGAGCACCAGTGAAAACATGGTTCTCCACGAAAAGAGGCTGTCTCAAAATGGACAGCCTCTCGTATTTTGAGCAGGAAATGGTTAGCAGCATCCCTCCTGGTTGTCATCCCCGGGCTTGACCCGTGAAATCAGGGTTCGTATTTCACAGGCCTTACACGGGGATCCATCGCCTTTATTTCGAGGCAAGTGAAGCACCATCAAAAAATTCAGAGCTCTTTTTCATCTTCTTTTTGACTTTTGACTTTTTACCTTTGACTTTATTCGTTGATGGATGCCGGATCACCCCGTGTAATAACTTGAATAGTACACAGGGCGGCATGACTGTATGTGGTTTTGAGCTTTTTTATGTAGTTTGAACCATACGTGAAAGATTTCTGAGACACCCTCTTTTCCATTTTCAGCCGATTATCACGTTCATAGCACGCAAACCGGACAGAACTACAGCTCGCAACAGCAATGGCTCTTTTATTATTAACCAGCTGTTTTCTATATTAAAAAAAACGCTCTATGGCATCGCCTGAAAAGCATCACATAGTAAGAAGACTCTTGCGTTTTTTCGAGATATCGCTTTTTTTTCTGATTTCGGTGTTAGGTTACGGATTTCTCGCAAAAACTTCTTCAGTCAACGCCAAGTCGAAAAGTAATGACTACTCTTCGACGTTTATTACGTCCGGATGCTTGTATGAGAATAGCTCTTCATTACCGTATTCATATTCTCTTTCGAAAGCAGAATCATCAGTAGGTACTCTCCTTCCTTCTACGCCTTTTTATGTCGTTCTTCACAAGAAATCACCTGTTTCTCCGCAATACCGCATTTCTCCCCCTTTTCTGAAGCTCGTACGATTCCATTCCTCTTACGAACGCCTTTTTCTCCTGAATCAGGTATTCATCATGTAATACTCTCTTCCAGAGCTCCTCTATTTATTGAGAAACCCTTTTCTATCCGCTCAACGAAGCAATTGCATCGCGGAATAAATATACATAGAGGAGCCCTCCGGACTCTCTACGGGAAGCTGTAAGCACCTGCGTTGGGGAAGCCCCATACCCTGAATAGCAGACCCGGTATCGTGCTGAAGAAGATTGTGCAGATCTTCGCTCAAAGCAGAGAGTAAATCTGAAAGCCGCTCATATCACCAAAACAATACAGAGTAGTCCGTATGCGCTTTCTGTTTTTGACTATGGAATCCACGAACAACAGGGCGTTAAAAAATGCCGCTGCTGTTCTGAACCGTGAATACGATTGCCGGCTCGAGGTCATGATCTTCAACCTCGGCCTTCATAAAAGCGAAGAAGTCTGGCGGAACCTTCAACAGGCGGTTTCCTGCGCTGATTTCATTTTCGGTTCTATGCTTTTCAGCGAAGAGATTGTCAGGCCTCTCGAAAAACTGCTTTCCTCTGCGGCCTGCCCTGTCTGCATCATAACAAGCAATCCCGCTCTTATCCGTCAAACACGACTGGGCAGATTCAACTTGCTCAGGTATACTGACGGGGAAAAGAAAAAAAATGTTTTCAGAGACATTGCGGCAAAGCTTAAGCCAGACAACAAACAGAGTGAAAGCCATCGCCAGCTCTCCCTTGTAAGAAATATCAGCAAGGTATTGAAACACCTTCCCGGCAAGTCAAGAGATATGCACACCTTCATATCCGCGCACCAGTTCTGGCTTAACGGCTCGGATGAGAACATGAAACACTTTCTCTGTCTGCTGATAGACCGGTATGCGGCTTCTTTTACCGGACAGCTCCCGCAAAAAGACCCGATTTTTTATCCGGACACGGCACTCTGTCATCCGGACGCGTCTGAACCATTTTATTCTGCCGCTCTCTTCCGGAAGTGGCTCGGAACAAGGGACAATGCCGAACATAACGGGCAGGTAGTCATTCTCGCCATGAGATCCACTGTGCTGAGCAAAAACATGCTGCACATTGAACAGCTTCTCCGCGCTCTGGAATCCAGAGGACTTGACGCCTATATCGCGTACAGCGGAGGCCTCGATTTCCGACCAGCCATAAACAATTTTTTCGGAAATGCACATGAAGGCAGACTCTCTCCTGACCTTATCATCAACGCAACCGGCTTCTCACTGGTTGGCGGACCTGCAGAAAACAAAGCAGCCGAGGCAATAGAGGCGCTTAAAAAAATCTCGGTACCCTATATCAATCTTGTTCCGCTCTCTTTCCAGTCAATACAGCAATGGCAATCGGGCAACCTGGGACTGACTCCGCTGCAAACAGCACTAAGCGTCGCCATCCCTGAACTTGACGGAGCGATTGAGCCGCATGTCTATGCCGGTGCTGAAGAGGAAAGCGATACAACAATCCCTCTACCCGCAGAAACAGAGCGAATCGCTGAACGCGTCAGAAAACATGTCGATCTACGGAAAAAAGCCACGTCCACAAAAAAGATAGCTATCGTTCTCTTCAATTTTCCGCCGAACCTCGGCAATGCCGGAACAGCCGCTTTCCTCGATGTTTTTCAAAGTCTGTTCATGCTGATGCGGGAAATGCGGCAAGCCGGTTACGACATTACTCTTCCTCAAAGCGTCGATGAGCTCAAAGCATCTCTTCTCGAAGGAAACCGTGACCTTTTCGGAACAGACGGAAATGTCGCTGAGCATCTGCTTGTTGATGAGTACCGGAGAATTTTCCCCGGATATTATGAAATCGAGACTCACTGGGGCAACGCTCCGGGAGAGTTGCTCAATGACGGCAATCGCTTTCATATTCTCGGTAAAACGTTCGGCAATGTCTTTATCGGCCAGCAGCCGAGCTTCGGCTACGAACGAGACCCCATGCGTCTTCTCATGGCAAAAGATGCGTCTCCCAACCATGCATTTGCCGCATTCTATGCATGGATCGAGCATATCTGGAAAGCCGACGCAGTCGTTCACTTCGGCACTCATGGAGCACTTGAGTTCATGCCCGGCAAACAGGTGGGACTCGGGACATCATGCTGGCCTAAACGTCTTATAAGCAGCATGCCGAATTTCTACTATTACTGTGTCAACAATCCCAGTGAAGGCGCTATTGCCAAGAGGAGAGGTTTTGCGACACTTGTCAGCTATCTCGCTCCTCCTCTCGAACATGCCGGACTCTATAAAGGACTCCGTCAGCTGAGAGATCTCATAGAAAATTATCATCAATCACCTGCTCAGGAAATTCTTGAAGAAATAGGTTCACTGGCTGATACACTTGATCTGAACACTGACCGCGAACAGCTCCCGATCGAGCAGTACCTGACGTCACTTAATCGTGAACTGTACACGATTGAGGAACGCATGATCCCTCTGGGCCTGCACGTGATCGGTAAAAACCCTACACCTGAAAATCTGGTTGATCAGTTGACGCTGCTTATCACGCATCCCGTTGCCGCACTGCAGAATCTGTCCTTGCCCGAGTATATCTGCAAGGTTCGAAAGCGTGACTACGGCCAGCTTGTCAATCAAAACACCAACGGCAGTGAGGAGGAACGCGAATGGCGTGATCTTCTGCATATTTCCAGGGAAACGGTACGGCATTTCATTGGAACCCTTCCTGCGGCAGAAGAAACACAGTATGATATCCGCAACATACTTGAAGCGAGTTTCAAGGTCAGAATATCGGCAGCAGAGCACTATCTGCACCGGACAGCCTCAATCAAACCGGGTCACTTGTCCGGGCTTTGGGAGCTGTTGCAGCACATACTCATAGCAATGATCAGCAACAGGGAGATCACGGGAATGCTGGATGCTCTCGGAGGGCGCTACATCGAGCCTTCGCCGGGCAACGACCTCCTGCGCAACCATAACATCGTTCCGACAGGCCGTAACATGCACAGCCTCGACCCGTTCAGCATCCCTTCACTGCAGGCTCAGAAACAGGGAAAACAATCAGCAGAGGAACTTCTTTGCCTCTATCGTGAAGAAAACGGCTGCCTTCCTGAGTCGATCGCGATTGTCCTGTGGGGAACGGATAACCTGAAAAGTGACGGTGAAGGAATTGCACAGGCACTTGCCCTCATCGGAGCACGCCCAAAAACCGATGAACTGGGAAAAGTAAGCAGCGTTGAACTTATACCATGTGATGAACTGGGAAGAGCGAGAATAGATGTTGTTATCACAGTCAGCGGCATATTCAGGGATCTGCTCTCACATCAAATCTCCCTTCTTGACAAAGCTGTTCGGCTTGCAGCCGCTGCTGATGAGCCGGAAACAGTGAACTTTATTCGCAAAAACGTTCTTCGAGAAGCAGAAGAACAGGGAGTTTCTCCAGAACACGCTGCAAACAGAATCTTTTCCAATGCACCAGGCAGTTACGGCGCCAATGTCAATCACCTCGTTGAAAGCAGCAGTTGGGAAAACGACAGTGAACTGTCTGAAACATTTATAAACCGAAAATGTTTCTCATTCAATGCAGGGGGATCATGGGAAGAATCTCCGGAAATATTAACTTCCGCCTTACGAAATGTCACGCTGACCTATCAGAATATTGACAGTTATGAAATAGGCATCTCCGACATTGATCATTATTATGAGTACCTTGGCGGTGTTTCAAAATCAGTGGAACTGATCAGCCATTCGAAGCCGAAGGTAATGGTTGGGGATGTGAACGGTTTCGGAAAAAACCAGAAGATATGTTCCCTTGAAAAGATGGTTGCTCTCGAAGCCAGAACAAAACTCCTGAACCCGAAATGGTACCGCTCCATGCTTGATCACGGTTATGAAGGGGTCAGGGAGATCGAGTCCCATCTGAGCAACACCTATGGATGGAGCGCAACAGCTTCTGCGGTAAAAGACTGGACATACACAGAGTTTAACGAGACCTTTCTGCGAGACAGGGAGATGCTTGAACAATTGAAAAATCTCAATATTCACGCCACCCTGTCAATGACAAGACGGCTTCTTGAAGCGAATTCAAGAGGGTTCTGGAAAACCGACAAGGAAACCATTGAAGAGCTGCAAGAACTGTACACTGAACTTGAAAACAGCATGGAAGGCGCTCACAGCGTCCCATGACAGCGACAATTGACAACCATTATCAACTGAGTAAAACAGAATGAGCAATCCATCATCGTTCAATGCGAAAGAACACCAGAACATGCTCCGTTCCTACTTCAACGGCAACGGATTCAGCCGCTGGTCATCAATTTACGGAAATGAAAAGCTGTCAACGGTCCGAACGACAGTCAGGCAGGGCCACGCAGTCATGATGGACAAGGCGTTTGAGTGGCTTCAGCAACTCAATCTCCCTGAAGATGCCACGATTCTGGACGCCGGATGCGGCACAGGACTTTTCAGCATTAAACTTGCCGGGAATGGTTACCATGTCAAAGCTGTTGACATTGCTGCCCAGATGGTGAACAAATCCCGTGAAGAAGCTACCGCAAAAGGCCTGCAGGAAAAGATTGATTTTGAGGTGAATACGATAGAAGAGGTCAAAGGGATGTATGATGCTGTCGTCTGTTTTGACGTACTCATCCACTATCCCGCGGAAGGGTTTATGGAAGCATTCAAAAATCTTTCGAACCTTACCAAAGGGCCGATTATTTTCACCTACGCTCCTTACAATAAAATACTCGCGCTGCAGCACTGGATAGGTGGTTTTTTCCCGAAAAAAGAGAGGAGAACAACGATTCAGATGATCACTGATGAAAATATGAACAAGGCAATGGAAGAAAACGGAATGTTCGTAAAAAGCAGGCAAAAAATAAGTTTCGGTTTTTACCATACCATGCTTATGCACGCCGAGAGGAAGTAATGCGTATGACTCATGATTTTTTCAGAAATTAATTGTAAATTAATAGTTCTTTACCTTTTGGAAATTAATTGGAATTATTTCTTTTCAACCTTTATCAGCAGAGTTTAACAGGGACAAGGTAGTGCGCCCTGAGGCTAACAACAACACATATCAGGAGGGTGGATACCGATGAAAATTTTGATGGTTCAGCCAAATTATCATTCTGGTGGAGCCGAGATCGCCGGCAACTGGACACCAAGCTGGGTAGCCTATATTGGTGGAGCCCTGAAAAAAGCAGGTTATTCACAAATCCGCTTTGTCGATGCCATGGCCGACGACCTTCCAGATGAAACCCTTGAGGCGATTATCCGTGAAAACAAGCCTGATGTGGTCATGGCGACCAATATCACGCCATCCATTTTCAAGGCTCAGGACATCATGAAACTTGCAAAGAAGGTTGACCCGAAGATCAGAACGATCATGGGCGGTATTCATTCGACCTTCATGTATCCACAGGTTCTTTCCGAAGCGCCGGAAACTGATTACGTTATCCGGGGCGAAGGAGAAGAGATCGCCGTCAACCTCATCAAAGCCATTGATGCCGGTACGGACAAGCAGGACCGCGAAAACATCACCGGTATAGCCTATATCAATGATGAGGGAGAGGTTCATGCCACAACCGCTCATCCGGTTATCGAAGACCTTGACGACCTGACTCCCGACTGGAGCCTCTATGACTGGGACAAATACATTTATACACCTCTCAACTGTCGCCTTGCGGTACCGAACTTCGCCCGCGGTTGCCCGTTTACCTGCACCTTCTGCTCACAGTGGCAGTTCTGGCGGAGATACAGAGCGAGAAGTCCGAAGCACTTTGTTGACGAAATCGAGATTCTCGTAAAGAAATACAATGTGGGATTCTTCATTCTTGCTGATGAAGAGCCGACCATCAACAAGCAGAAATTTGTCTCCCTGTGTCAGGAACTTATCGATCGCAAGCTCGATGTAACCTGGGGTATCAATACAAGGGTTACCGATATCATGCGCGACGCGGACCTTCTGCCTTTCTTCCGTAAGGCCGGTCTTGTGCATGTATCACTCGGTACTGAAGCCGCGAGCCAGATGAACCTGAACCGTTTCCGCAAAGAAACGACTATTGAAGAAAACAAATTAGCCATCAAGCTGCTCCAGAAAAACGGCATTGTCGCTGAAGCACAATTCGTCATGGGTCTCGAACATGAAACTCCACAAACCATCGAGGAAACCTACCAGCTCTGCAAGGACTGGGATCCTGACATGGCCAACTGGACAATCTATACACCATGGCCATTCTCGGATCTTTTCAAGGAACTTGGTGACAGAGTTGAAGTTCGTGACTACTCCCGCTACAACTTCGTCTCTCCGATTATCAAACCGGACAACATGGAGCGCGAAGATGTCCTTAAAGGCGTGCTGAAATCCTACGGAAGATTCTATGCAAGAAAAACATTCTTCGGATATCCCTGGATCAAGGATCCTTATGTACGTAAATACATGCTTGGATGTCTGAAGGCGTTTGCCAAGACTACGCTTACCAAACGATTCTATGACATCGATCGCGTATCAACCAAGAATCGCAAGATCGAGATTGATCTCGGATTCGATAAATCAAGGATTCTTACACAGGATGAGGTTAAAAACCTCAAGGAAAAACGTCCTGAGATGGTTGCCGATATGAGCTTCGGCCTTAAAGAAGCCGGATATCAGCGGGAACACGATGAACATGACTGGGATGAGTTCGACGAAAGCACCATCAAGGATCGGAACTCTTCAACAGTGAGAAACTGCTGACGGTACAAAACAAAATACCAACAAAAAACCCTCCGGACATGGAGGGTTTTTTGTTGTCGTTTACTTGACAGTGATCTCTTTGGCTTTCTTTTCCGTTGGTTCTTTTTTCATCACAACCACCCGCAATTCACCATTTTCATAGGTTGCGTCCACATGGTCAAGATCAACATTTTCACCCAGCGAAAAGCTCCTGCTCATGCTGCCGTATGAACGCTCAACCCTGTGATAGTCTTTCTTCTTTTCCTCCTCTTCATGCGTTCTTTCAGCTGAAATTGTCAGAACATCTTCATCCATGCTGATTTTAACATCCTCTTTGTTCATACCCGGCATGTCTGCGTCAATGTAGATTGCTTTCTCATCCTCACTCACATCAACCTTGAACGAAGGTGCCACCATTGAAGTAACAAATGGCGATACTGTGTCGTTAAAGACGTTTTCAAACATTTTGAGAGGATCCCTGCCGTATAACCTGAGTGCCATAATATCCCCCTTTTGGTTTAGGTTGCTAAAAATAGCAAGCTATTGAAACGTTTCATGCTGCAGTCAACAACAATCCGTTAACCTCCAGTAATAAAACAATCAGAAAAGATGAAAAATTCCGGTATCGGCATCAAGAGACTATGATTGTTTTCCGCATCCTCACTTCTTTTTCGATGTTTTCAGTACCGTGCCTATCCCCAGGCGATCCGCCATATTCGCTGCAGGGTCTATAACCGGCTTGATCCGTGGGCTCGCACAGGTCAATACCGTCGTGACGCCGGGCCCGTGGCCCGCAACCCTGCAGTCGCTGTGGACTACGACACCGATGGAAACCGCACCCTGCCGGTATGCCCTTCCATAACGGTTATCATGATCCTGCAGAGCGACGAAATCCCCGAAACGAATCTTGTCAAGACCATACTCACTGACCGTCAGCTCATCACTTGTCATGATATCATAATCGCCTTTGGCGACATGTGAAGCACCTATCCCCGATCCCATACAGGCAGCAGGAACAACCGTAGTGACCGGAACCTCGAGGGTGTCGTCCCCCACTCGCCTGATCTTCATCCTTTTCAACAGTGCAGGAGAAAGGTTAAACGGCACAATTTCAGGATAGTCCAGCAGTCGCAACCCCTGCCCTATGGCACGTATCATGATGGTATCAGTGTAGATAAGCTTCTCCTTGACCTTTCGTGGAAAATCGACAATCACATGTTCCGAGCCGCCGTGATGACCGAGTACAACACCCTTCTCCCCCTTTGCCTCACCGGAAACAATCGTCGCGGTATTTCCTGCACAGGAATACATCTGAACAGAATTATTCGGATGATCGAAAGGTTTTTGTGTGTCCGCGGTACAGCTCACCCCCGGTTCGACATGATCTCCTGCAAGACCGAACGCGCTGTCGCCCACCTGTACATTCAGTGTGATGCCCCCAATCGAAGGCAGCAGAAAAGGTTCTCCCTGATGATCGACGCTCCAGCTTGGCCTTGACTTCGGCGGCCCCGGCTGACACTGAAGTAAAAACTCCACAAGCTGTTTTTCATTTGTTTTCAGCATAATGCTCCCATAATTAAGTCAAAATTAAAAAGTCAAAAGGCAAAATGGCTGGATAGCCAAATAGCTGAATGGCTGAATAGCTGGATAGCTGAACGGCGAGATAGCTATCTGGCTATTCAGCCCTCTTAGCCCTAACACATCCCACACTCATCACTCATCACTCATTGCTCATCACTCATTGCTCATCACTCATTGCTCATTGCTCATTGCTCATTGCTCATCACTCATTACTCATTGCTCATTGCTCCCCCCCAACACAGTATTCTCCACATCTTCCATTATTCAATAGTCAATATCCATTATTCATTTCCATCTTCCCGCCATTCTCACTTCTCACTTCCCCACTCCCTATTCCCTACCTAACACCTAACACGTAGCACACAAGAGATGGATTCCCGTGTCAAGCACGGGAATGACAAAAAAAGTCTGGTCCATCATTGCTCATTGCTCAGCACTCAGAACTGAGAACTACCTCCTTCCCATCCTAACACGTAGCACCTAACTCATAACCCCTCCCACACTCATTGCTCACCACTCCCCCCCCCAACACAGTATTCTCCACAGCTTC
>Ga0272443_10001612_pt1 | contig 31959 bp, 43 predicted proteins | sample SSMAcet12_FD_193581 | JGI IMG/M metagenome (GOLD analysis project Ga0272443, IMG submission 193581) | Marine sediment archaeal communities from Little Sippewissett salt marsh, Falmouth, MA, United States - SSM-Acet-12 | ecosystem: Environmental > Aquatic > Marine > Wetlands > Sediment ... | reverse complement strand
CCTGGAACATCATCGTGGCATCCGCGATCTCATTGAGATAGAACGTCCCCCCATCCGCAAGTTCGAGCAGTCCCGGCTTGTCATCGGTTGCCCCGGTGTACGCGCCCTTCTTGTAGCCGAACAGTTCCGCCTCGGCCATCTCATCCGGGATCGCGGCGGCGTTGACCGTTATAAACTCGCCCGGTCTGCCGCTCTTGTGATGGATATATTTCGCAAGAAGGTCCTTCCCGGTTCCGGTCTCGCCGGTCAGAAGAATGTGCATGTCTGTTCCGGCTGCGCTCTCGGCGAGAGACAATATCTTCTTCATCTTATCGCTGCTCGCGACGATCACCGGAACGCCGTCCTCCTCGATAACATCCGGGACGGATATCTCTTTTAAGTGATGAAGCGCGTCATCGAGCTGCTCTATGCGCTTGGGCACATCCATCTCGACGAACAGCATCCGTGAGAGTTCGAGATGCCGTCTGCGTTCATCGAAACCGTACGACTCCGATTCGCCCGCCGCGAAGTGTGACAGCGCGAGTTCGTATTTCGCGCCGATCTCACGGAGAAGATCAATCGATTTGCGGAAATAGTCGCGGGATCTCTCCGGTTCGCCATAGTGGGTGTGAATCTGACCGTACGCACGCCAGAGTGCAGCGAGTTCGATACGCTCGTTTATCTTGAGGATTGCGGCTTCGGCATCTTTTGCGGTGGCTGTCGCCTTCTGCCATTTCTTCTCGGCTACATAGACATCGGTCAGCATACGGAGTGTCTGCGCGACAGCGGATGCTGTCGGTTCAGGCATATCGAGCACCTGCTGATAATACTTCCGAGCCTTACCATAACGACCACGATAATACTCGAGCAAACCGAGGTATTCGAGGCAGACGGCTACATCGCGTGCCAAACTGTGCTCCTTAAAAAGTACAATCGCATCACGTAATAGCTTATGAGCAGATTGGAAATCTAGTTCTAATAAATCTAATAAACCAAGTAATAGTCTACAATTACCTGTTCTATACGGATCGCTTCTATCGTTTATCAGGGATTCCAAGTGTAATCGTGCCTTATTTAAGACACCTTCGAAAACCAACACCCTAGATAGATTAATAATAACACTTTTTTGATAAGGAAGATTGCTTGATATACAGTGATTGTAACATTGTTGTAGTACTCGTTGACTCGCGGAAAGGTCTCCGCTAGTGAAGTGAACCTTTGCCATCAAACTAAGAGATTTATAAACCCCAGATGGATTTGAGGTTCTGCGGAAGAAAACGTACGCCTCTAACAACTCCTCTGATGATTCATTGTACTTACCAATACGAGAGAGAAGCAAACCATAAAGATACTTGTATTCAGCATATAGCTCATGTTCATTAGTGTTCGCGAGGATTGAAGAACCATAACAGACTTTTCCAATTGCTTTTTCGTGCAAGCCTTTCCTAGTGAGAATTCGAGCATGAGCAAGAATATAACTAGCTCTGTCAATCTCGTTTAAGGAGCGATATCTCACTCCAGCCAGTCTATCTTCGGCTATCTGTAAGCTCCCTGATTCAATCAGAGTATTGATATCATCAATATTCAGTGCTATTTTATCTAATGGATTCATGCGTGCTTGGATTTTCCTACTGCAAGTCTTCTACCCAACCATTATCATCTAACTCCGGACCGGTTGAATATCTACCTGGAGGACCGGGTCCCTCGATATCTTCATCATCACCCTGCGTGTTCTCAATGACAATTACATTTCCTGTATATGGATCAATGAGTATTATCACATCTTCCAGCAGACTCTCTAAAAGCCCGGATTGACTCTCTGAATTCTGTCCCTGAAGAGTATTGATCGTGCTCGCATCTCCATGCGAGTCCTGTGTGGAGGAATCATCGGCGAAGGATATCGCCGTCATGAGGAAGATAGCGAACAACGCGAGGGTGAGTAGCTGTATCACCCGTTTCATAACATCTATCTCCTGATTAAAGTACTTATTTTTTTAACAGTTTCTCCAGTTCCAGTCTTCTCTTCGTATGTCACCTAGGTAGCCCACCTTTCAGGTGGGCACCCTGTCAGGAGCGCGGGGCTCCTGACCTACGAATCTCTTCACGACCTTGGTAGCCCACCTTGCAGGTGGGCTTGTCAGGAGCGCGGGGCTCCTGACCTACGAATATCTTCACCGTGCCATGTCGAAACCTCTAGGGTTTCGACCTACGAAAAACTACACACATCTATTCGAGCGTGCGTTTTATCTATTCATGTTTGTCCGGTGTTACCCGGCGTCATAGTCCCAGTTGTATTGTATGTTAATTACTAAATATATGACGTTCCCATCCACAATTGTCAAGTAAAAATGCGCAAAAAATAACGGTTTTCATGGTTATGACAGGTTCTGTCAAAGAGATACCTTTTCTACCGAAAGAATGATCCTATCAGGGCTGACTCCGGGCTTGACATATATCCTTTACTCACCATATTCCATCAACGTCAAGGAATGGAACAACAGACCATGCCCCAGAAAACAATCCCGCCCGGAATCAAATACATCCTCCTCTCGACTATTTTCTTTCAATTCATGAATGTTGGCGTAAAGATGCTTCCGCACATTCCGGTAATCGAGATCGTTTTCTTCCGCGCGCTTGTCACGTTGATCGTCGGATATATCCTGATATCCCGTGCCGGGATATCACACTGGGGTAACAACCGCAAATTCCTTATCGCTCGCGGTGTCGCCGGTACCGGCGCGCTTATTCTCTATTTCTTTACGCTGAAATTTATGCCGCTCGCATCAGCGGTGACAATCCAGTATATGTCCCCGATATTCACGATTATAATCGCCGGGATCATGCTCAAAGAGCCACCGAGTAAAATTCAATGGCTCTTCTTCCTTGTCTCATTTGCCGGGGTTATAATGCTGAAAGGATTCGACGGCCGGGTCACACCGTTCGAACTGGCAATCGGTATCTCATCCGCGCTCTGCAGCGGGCTTGCGTACAATTTCATCCGCAAACTCAAGGACACCGATCATGCACTTGTTGTCGTATTTTACTTCCCGCTCGTTACAGTCCCGATAGCCGGAGTCTACTCTACCTTTAACTGGGTTATGCCGCATGGTACAGACTGGCTGCTTCTGTTGATGATCGGTCTCGGTACTACGATCGCGCAGATATTCATGACGAAAGCATACCAACTCGAGCGGGCATCGAATATATCCAATTTCAACTATCTCGGTTCAGTGTACGCGATAATAATCGGGTATTTCATGTTCGGCGAGACTCTCCCGCCTCTGGCTTTTGCAGGTATTGCGGTTATTGTGTTCGGTGTGGTTATGAGTACACGATTCCGTGAATCAAACAGATAATCACTTTACATAGATGCCTCCGGCATCCATCATGGTACATTTCATCCACCCCCGCCATTGCGGGTGAGCAGCATAACAACCAGTACTATCAGTATAATTATAATCGCTGTCGACATTGCAGTATAACCCTCATGATGTTCTCATAACTACAATGTCAGACATGTAAATATGTTCCGGAGATTGGACAGGCAATAACAAAAAGAGCCGCTCGAAAGCGGCTCTCTCAATATATCAATTAGAGTATTGGTCTACTTGAAATACTCGTACATCGGATCCCACGGGGGAAGTTCTATCGGGTCTTGATCGTAGATTCTGAGAATCTCTTTGGGAACATACTTCTTCTTAACGATCACATTGTACACATGATTGTCAAACCATGTGTCATACAGAGTCCAGTATCCACTATCACCGCGCCCGGTCCCCCATGAGTTTTCCACCAGCCATTTGACGGGATAATCATCTTTCACATCCACCCCAACGAACACCATCGCGTGATTCGGAGCACTCTCACGATACAGCGCCCGCTCCGCTTTGCTGAGGCTCATGTCGATCTGATAGATCGAACCGTAATCATAAATGTCCATAGCCATAATGCCATGCTCGCCGCTCTGGTCCTTCCCAACATCGCACGAAAACCACACGGGTTGATCTTCCAGCACTGATTTCATGGCCGCCATCTTAAGCTCATCTATCTCAACATTCGCAAAAGAAACATCCTCCCCATCGTACATGTTTCGTGACATGAGCATCCTGTAATATTTCCCGTATTCCTTGCTCGGATCATTGAAGAGATTGACATATTCTCTTAAGTCAACACCCACAAAATCGGCATAGAACTCCTGCGGAGTATATACTCTCATCTCACTGACGTTCGAGTCGCGATCCTCGAACCGGAACGGGAACTCTGTTGGAGGCTCGCCGAGATTGACGACAAGCATCTGATATATCTCGCGCAGCATCCTCTTTTTTTCTGCTCGAAGCTCATCCGGAGATTTGCCATCCGCATGGAGAGTTCTTAATTTAACGGCATTCGAGCGGAGTTTCCTGCTTACAAGCTTGTTCATCATTCCGGTAGCTTCGGAGCTTGCTGTCTCCGGCATGACATCTTTCGGTACGGCACCGTATTTCTCGATAAGGTCCACTACATACAGCCACCAGCCGCCATCCCCCCAGGGGCTTTTAAGGAGGATTGTCATCTCCCGATCAAGCGGGTCCATATCGCGCAATTCGATTACCTGTTCGAGGAAACAATTCGCTTTCTCCATCTTATCCCAGAAAGCCAGATAATTCTGTGAGAATTCGAAACCCGGTAGTTTGTGCTGTTCGATCACCGCGGGACGCATGACATTCAATCCGGCGAACAACCAGCATCTTCCGCTGGACTTCTGATTAGTAATCCCCTTCGCCTTAATCTTGTGACTGAATACATCGTTGTGTTGTTGAACGATGTCGCGATTGAGTGCAATGTCCCGTATGCTTGTCCCGGTAAGAGCATTGTACATTGCTCGCGTATGCGCATCCATCTCGAAAGAATCCTGGATTGCCTCTATCGTCTCCGTACCAAGTCCCCCCTCACTACCACCAAATGCCACTATAGACAGGATACAAATAAACGCAGCCACTATAAGCAGTTTTCTCATGATTGCAACTCCCATGTGTGATTCATCAATAGCTTTAAATCAATATATCTGAACAGCATGGAAGTGGCAAACAAAACAGGCGGTTGAAACGATTGAGTGGTTAATTGAGTTGACTGTGAGACTCCACTATAATAGTATATTGCCAACCAATACAACCGAAGGGAGCCGTAATGAGATTGTCCCTGAGCATTCTGTTTTTGATATCTGTATTTCTTCTGCAACCACTCTCAGCGGAAGAACTTCTCACTCACTATGAACAATCGGGATTCACGGAAACACCGAGACATGCTGAAATGGTTGAGTATTGCCACAAGCTTGCGGAGGTGTCGGAATTTGTTCAGTATTCATCATTCGGCACTACACCACAGGGGCGAGAACTGCCGCTTCTAATAGTGGATAAATCACGTAAGTTTGAGCCGACAGATGATGACAGAGTGAAATTGATGGTTATCGCGTGTATTCATCCCGGAGAATCGGATGGCAAGGATGCGGGACTCATGCTGATTCGGGATTTCGTACGGGATGGTAGTCTGAACGATGATTTCGATGATGTCGTCCTTCTATTTATTCCCATATTCAATGTCGATGGTCACGAGAAATATGGCCCATATAACCGCATCAATCAGAATGGTCCGATAGAGATGGGATATCGTGTCACGGCGCAGGGATACAACCTCAACCGCGATTTTCTTAAAGCGGATGCACCCGAGATGCGTGCCTGGTTGAAGCTGTTCAATAAATGGTTGCCGGATATGTTCGTGGATATACACGTAACGGATGGAGCGGATTATCAATATGTCGTGACCTACGGTATCGAGACGCATGAAAACATGATCGAACCTGTAAGAGGCTGGATTAACGATGCGTTCCTTCCGCATATCAACAACCGGATGGCATCCCATGGATTCCCACTGATCCCGTATGTTATCACGAGAGATTACGAACATATCACAAACGGACTGATTGGACTAATCTGGTCACCGCGCTTTTCCACAGGGTACGGCACACTCCAGAACCGCCCCTCGCTGTTGGTGGAGACACATATGCTCAAAGACTATCGTACACGAGTGGATGCTACGAAAAAACTACTCGAGGAGCTGATCACATACCTTGCAGATAGCGGGACCGAGTTACGGGAAGCCGTAACCACCGCCGACAGATCAGCCGCTGAAGACCTTTATGAAAGCTACTATATCATTGATTACAGTCGGACTCAGGATACAACAGAGATGCTTGATTTCAAGGGTGTGGATGTATCCGTGCAGGAGAGCGATATCTCCGGTGGCGACTGGATTATATGGGGTAATGAACCGCAGGACTACAGAGTTCCGTATTCGAACGATTATACACCGAATGATTCTGTTGTTATACCTTACGCTTATATTATCCCGCCGGAATGGATGGAAGAAATCGAGCTTATCGAGGATCATGGTGTTAAGATAAAGAGACTCGACGGAAAGCAGACTCTCCGGGTTGAAGCATACAAATTCGACAATGTAAAATGGTATGATGCTCCCTTTGAGGGTCACCCTATGATCGAGGAATTCGAGTATGAAATGATCTCAATGAATAGAACCTATCCTGACAACTCCGCTGTTATTATTATGAATCAACGGGCAAACCAGGTCGCGATCCATCTTCTTGAACCACGTACGAGAGACTCATTTATCCACTGGGGATTTTTCAACACGATATTCGGACAGAAAGAATATTTCGAGTGATACGTTATGGAAAAACTCGCGAGGGAGATGATCGAAGAAAGTCCGGAGTTGATGCATGAATTCGATTCTCTTCTGAAAAATGACGAATCATTCAGATCCAGCAGGCGGGAGAGGTTGAGTTATTTCTATGAAAGATCACCGTACTGGGATGAAGACATCAATCTCTACCCGGTGGGACGGATTATGAATGCTGATAATCTCAAGCTACGCTGACTCCTTGACAGGATCATACAACTAACAGAAACACAACAACTTCTGGAACCGGAGCAGATGACAGTGGTAGAATGAATTACAGCTTGCCTGAAGCAGCGATTAAACCTATAGTAGAACAGTTTATTGACGATACTGAAACTGAACAGAGAAGAGAACAAAACCCATGAATAACAAGACATTTCGAATTCTTACACTGGTTCTGTCCATTCTCGCCGTAGTCCTCTTTATTATAGGACACTGGGTAGACTGGTCACTCTGGGGCACAAAAACCGCTCAGTCTTTGACCTCCATAGGAATTGCATTTGCTGTCTCAGTCGTAATCCTGTTTCTTCTCATGTTTTTATCAAAGCGCTCGATCTCTACTGATTCAGGCGGTCCACTCTCCCCTGCCTATGGGATCATCGCAGCAATCGTCTATGCTGTAATAGCCATTGCATTTACAGGAGAGGGATTTTTCTGGCGCAATCTTTTTGCAGACCACATTGGAATTTTCGGTTCTTTTTCCAGTATAGCAGACGCATACAAATCGACTCCGCCTGGGAGTGGCGTTACAGCCTTCTGGGAGAATTCATCGACCGGTACAGTACTGGCGGTCATATTGAGTGCAGTCTACGCATTGCTCTTATTCCTCACAGCACGCGAATTATCACGAGATGGGAAAAACGGTCGGACTATATTTGTGTTCCTTGCAACAGCCGGGCTTGCAGCCATATTTGTACTACATGGCGATTTCTCGCTGTACCTTGTTCTTGCAAGTGCAGGAATTTTAGCGGGGCTTATGTTCCTCAGAGATACATCCCGATTCTGGATAATCGGACTGATCCTGATTGCCGGAATTATATTCCATCCATCATTCGTGCTGCTCGGACTTGCACTCATTATTGCCAGATTCATACCCGGCACAGAGATCAACTGTGGAATTGGTATCGCTGTGTTGTTGGTTCTTATGATACTCGGAGCGGTTCTGTCATTTTTCGGATTTGCACCATTTGAATCCATTCTCCGACCGGATTCCACCGCTATTACCGGAATCGACGGAGACCATATTTGGGGATTCCTGAATCAGTTATTTATGGTGGGACATTTCATCTGGATATTAGCACTGATTTCGGTTGTAGTGCGGTTCCTAACCGGAAACCTTACACGCAGAGACGTCTTTATAGGCGGCTGGTTTCTTGCATCTATAGTCTTCTACATTCCAAGTTATTCGGATTATGGATGGATTCTTGGATATCCGGCATCGGCGATTGTAATTCTACCGGCGGTAATCTGGATTGCACATTACGCGGCATCCATGTCTATTGAATGCGATGAAACTCCCTCTCTTATACCGATTGCGGTCGCTAACACATTCGCCGTTGTTCTTCTTCTCTTCAGTGTATCATCACCGGGAAAATCTGCTGAGACATACTCTATATACATAGCGGATGAAGCGGCTTTCAGTCCCAGAAAAGACAATGGCATAATGTCTCTTATGATGTCAGCCATGTTGTCAGACGAAATAAAGAAGTACGATGAAGCACTCCTGTTTCTTGACCCATATATCGAACGTCTGCCTTCCGAACCACTCGGCTTGTACTATCATGCATGGGCTACCATAGAATCGGGAGGCGATCTCAATAAGAGTATGGAGAAATTCCGGACTGCCGAGAGAATTCTCGAGAGAGAGGGGCGAATGTTCTGGGAGTTCAACTATCGCATTGGCCGATCGTATTTCAAGGGTGGAAACCCTACCTACGGATCAACAAGACTCGAACGCGCTATCGCCGATAGTGCAACTAACGAAATACTGAATCTTCTCGCATTCAATTATGACCGCATGAAAATCAACGATTCAATCATATCAAAATACGAACAACTAATGGAGCGCGGCGAGACCACAGCAATAGCTCTATTTCGAATGGGATATGCCGCCGTTCGTGAGGCTGATACCGCACTGGGACTGGAGTATTTCAATAGGAGCATCCATCAGTTCCCACAATACATGGACTGCTACGAATTCCCCGCCCGAGTACTGTTCCTTGAAGGAAAATATGACAGCCTTAAAGCTCTTGCTGAATGGGGCTTGCAGTACAACCAGAGATCACCGGAACTCGAAGCCTGCATGATACTTGTCTATCATTATCTTGGGGAGCCGGAAAAACGGGATTCAGCTTACCAGGCTTACATTGACTATTTCGTTATATATCCCGGCAAACTCATCGACTGGGGGAACTTCCTCGAGGCAAACGGTTTGATCTACGAGGGTCGCAAGATGGCGGCTGCGGATGTAAACAATATAAATGAATACACCGGTGCACTGTTGCAGTACTACTGGTTTCTTAAGGAAGTCGATGACACCGCACGTGCCAAACTCTATGTGGATTCCGTTTATAATGCGATGGATGACGATGACGAGAGCCGCGTTATCCTCGATAAGCTGAGGGCACATGATGATGATTTGTGGCCGGATATGTAGCTGCAGTTAATAGTATTCTTCCTGTTAAATGGGATTGTTTCGCTGCTGAATACCGATTTCGTCCAGTTCCTTTTGGACGTACAGATCATACTCCTTAATATATTCTTCTCGTTTTTTCTCTTCGATTTTCTCGAGCTTCTTGACCTCCCGTGATGCCTCCTCGAGCTTTGCTCTGCACTCCGCGGTACGGTTTTTCGCAAGTACAATCTGCTCTTTTTGATACCGAATCAGAAATTCCAATTGATGGATATAGTCTATGGAATTTTTCAATTGGGAGGGGTAGATTCGCTTCCTGCGTTTCCCTCTCTCGATTTTCCGCCTCAGCCGAACCTCATCCTCGAGAACCTTCAGCTTGCGCTTCTCGGCCTCTTCACGCCGTTTGGCTTCCGCGAACTTCCTCTGGGCTTCCCGTTTCCGGTCCTCCCGGAGCTTTTTTATCTTCTCCAGCCGGAACTGAAACTTCTTCACTCGCCACTATACTCCCAAGTTTCTCAATATCCGATTCGAAGTCAGCTTTTTCATTCATATCCTGAGTGAGATAATCATTCAGGTCATCATACCGCGCAATGGCTTCATCTGTAAGTTTATTTGAGCCTTTCACATAGGCGCCAATATTGATAAGATCCTCTGACTCTCTGTATGCTGCAAGCAGTCTTCGTGTCCTGGCTGCAACATTTTTATGTTCATCGGTGATTATATCCGGCATGACTCTCGAAATCGACTCCAGAATATCCACCGCCGGAAAGTGGTTTCTGTTTGCGAGTCTGCGCGAAAGAGTGACATGTCCGTCGAGAATGGATCGCACAGCATCAGATACCGGTTCGTTGAAATCATCACCCTCAACAAGAACCGTATAAAGCCCGGTTATACTACCCTTTGAGGTTCGCCCGGGTCGTTCGAGAAACTGAGGCAGAAATGAATACACAGATGGAGTATATCCCTTCGTAGCCGGAGGTTCACCGATTGCCAGACCGATTTCCCGCAGAGCCATAGCAATTCTTGTCACCGAATCGACCATCAGGATTACATCCTTGCCCCTCTCACGGAAATACTCCGCTATAGATGTAGCGACGAGAGCACCCTTAACTTTTATAAGTGCCGGTTGATCGGATGTCACCGTCACAACCACCGAACGTTCAAGCCCTTCGGTTCCCAGGTCGCGCTCAAGGAAATCGCGCACTTCGCGTCCACGCTCTCCAATCAAACCGATGACATTCACATCAGCTTGCGAGTGACGTGCAATCATGCCCATCATTACACTTTTACCGACTCCGGAGCCAGCGAATATACCAAGTCTCTGCCCTTTGCCTGTGGTGGCAAATGTGTCCAGGGATCGGATTCCTGTTACGATAGGCTCTGATATTCTCTCCCTTTTCAGAGGATGCGGCGGTTTCGCATAGACTTTCCGTCGATCGGGATTATCTTCAAGATCACGCCCGTCAATGGGTTCTCCCAATCCACCGAGAACTCGACCGAGAAGGTTCTCTCCGACCGATACCTTAAGAGTATCTCCTGTAGCCTCAACTATCGATCCCGGATTAATGCCATGCATCTCACTGAACGGCATCAGCATGACCTGGTTGTCCTTGAAACCGACAACCTCTGCGATGATCGGTTTTCCCCCTCCCACCGGATAAATCTTGCATATTTCTCCGATTGACGTAGATGGTCCGGTAGAGGAAATAACAAGACCGATTACCTGCTTGACCTTCCCCTGCTGACTAATAGAGACGCTATTCTCTATCACGCGATGGTATTTCTGAAATCGCGTTTTCATTATTCTTCCTGTTGGGATCTATTTGCCTCGATAAGGGCATCGGTTATATGCTCGAATTCCTTCTCAATCCTCGCATCGACATTACCCGACTCTGTTTCGACTATACATCCACCCATTCCGACACGCCTGTCGGGTTCGAGTTCAATTTTCTGAATGCTGTCATCAAGAGCGTAGAGCCGATTGAGATTCTCACGTATGAATCCTATCTGTTCCGGTGAGACTTTTATGTGAAGGCTTGATTTGTCGAGGAGCAATTTTACAGCCTTCTGCACGGAACCGATCACGATTTCCGGATCGATCTCCGCTTTTGCGGTTATGATTTTGCGAGTAAGGGCAATTACCAGACCGATAACCTCAAGCTCAGCATCCTGATATATTTCTTCCTGATTATTTTTTACATCATTGATGAGTTTATTGAATACTCCTGTAGTTCTATTGGCCTCCTCCATCCCCTTTGAAAGCCCCATTTGGTAACCATCTGCATGCCCGTTTTTGTAAGCCTCCTCTTTTTCCTTCTGGGCACGTTCCTGAAGGCGTTTATAATCAGCTTCAGGAACCATCTTTATTTTCGGTTCTTTTTCCGGTATATTACCAATAATTCGAGATTGGTCTTTTAATTTCACGCCGTGAAGGATGTTAGACAACGATATCTTCCTTTCCGCCACGCCCGGATATCACAATCTGTCCTTCCTCTTCGAGCCTGCGGATTGTTTCGACAATTCGCTGTTGTGCCGCCTCGACATCAGACAGCCGCATCGGACCCATGAATTCCATCTCTTCCTTAATCATCATCGAAACACGTTCGGAAACATTGGTAAATATCTTGTTTTTAACTTCGTCAGATGCCGCCTTCAAGGCAACAGCAAGGTCTTTTGTCTCAACTTCCTTCAGAAGTCTCTGAACCGAACGATCATCAAGCAGGATGAGATCATCAAAGACAAACATCATGTTCTTGATCTCAGCAGCGAGTTCAGCATTCTCGGCTTCCAGTGTTTGAAGGATGTGTTTCTCCGCTGAGGTCTCCACGAGGTTTAGTATGTCTGCAATCGCCTTCGCACCCCCCGATATGGAGAGATCACGAACGGCAGCTGTCGCGAAGTGAGACTCGAGTGTCGCCTCGATCTGTTTAAGAATCTCCGGGGATATTTTCTCCATTGTGGCGATTCTGAGAGCAACCTCCGACTGAAGCTCCGGCGGAAGCTCCGATAAAATACCCGATGCCTGCTGTGGAGTCAATTGCGTGAGGATTACCGATATAGTCTGTGGATGCTCATTCTGAATGAACTGCACGAGCTGTTTCGGGTCGATGTTTTTCAGCAGATTGAAACCGGAGGTAACAAGCGAGCTTTCGAGCTTGTTCATAAGCGCAACAGCACGTGTTTTTCCGACAGCTCTCTCAAGCACAGACCGTGCATAATCGATACCGCCCTGGGATATATATTGTCTCGCCAGATAGATGTCGTGGCATTCCTCCATGACACGATCTTCGATTTCGGATGACACATCACGCATGTTGGCGATTTCTATCGTAATTTTCTCCAGATCAGCATCATCAAGAGATTTCAGGACATCCGATGAGACATCCTTGCCGAATGCAATCAGCGCAATGGCCGCTTTCTGTGTTGCTGATAAGTCTTCGTATCTAACCGGCATAATCTATCAATCCGTCATTAGAGTCTTGATAACCTTAGCCATCTCATCCGGCTTTTCTTCGGCGGTCTTCTTCAGTTGATCCACCATCCTCGCCTTCTGCGGTTTCACCTCTATGGGTGGCTCCGGAGGCGGAGGAGGCGCCTGCGGCGGCTCCGGTGGCGGCGGAAGCGGAGGTACATATTTTGACAGAGCAACAAATGCTCTCCTGATCTTCTTCTTCGCATACAGGAAGATAAAGATTGCAGCTATCACGAACAGGACCTTCTTGCCCACATCAATGTAGAAAGACCGCGTGGCTATTTCATCAAGCCGCTCCTGCTCTTTAGTGATATCCGTTGTATCGAACTGGAGATTCACGACCTCTATCTCATCACTTCTATCCGTACTGAATCCAACCGCATTCTTTACAAGCGCCGTAATCTGCTGTACTTCATTAGAATCGCGGCTCATGTATTCCAGAGTCGTCGCACCATCATCACCCTCGATCTCGTTATAGTGACCATCCACCATTACCGCAACCGTGAGCTTTTTGATGTTGCCGACCGAATTGACAATGTGTTCTACGGTCCTGTTGACTTCGTAGTTTACAATAACCTGTTCTTTAGTCCCGGAAGCATTAGCCTCGGATGAATCGAGACTGCTCGCGGTTGCCTCCGAGCTTCCCTCCTCGATTCTCTCCTCACTTCGAATTGCGAGGTTATCAGGATCGAATGTTTCTTTTGTTTTTTCAACCTGATCGAAATCCAGTTCGGCCGTAACCCTCACAATTGATTTTCCCTTGCCCATTGACTGATCGAGGAAAGACTGCGCTTTGTTTTCGAGGTATTTTTCCACACTCTTCCTCAACTCGAGCTGGGTGGATGAAAGCGCTGCAAGCGGATCTGAACCACTCTGTGATGTCAGCAGATTTCCGTTATAATCCACTATCGAGATATTTTCCGGAGTAAGCCCTTCAACCGATGATGCTATCAGGTGTGTAACACCCTTGATCTGCCTTGGGGTCAAAACACCACCCGAAGCAAGCTTGACAAGCACCGAAGCTGTCGGGAGTTCCTGATCTTCTTCGAAAAGATGCTCTTCCGGAATTACGACATGCACCCGCGCAGCCTCCACAGCTGACAACTCCATAACGGACTTGGCAAGTTCGCCTTCAAGAGCGCGGCGGAAATTCATTTTCTGCAAAAACTCGGTCATACCGAGATTGGTCTTGTCGAAAATGGAATATCCGACCGTTCCGCTCTTCGGCAGTCCCTGTGAGGCTAATCTTATTCTCGCCTTGTAAACATCACCACTCGGTACTTCAATTGTCGAGCCACCATCTGTTATTTGATGCGGAATACCCATCTGGTCAAGCTCATCAATGACCTCGGATACCGTTGCACCATCAAGATCCTTGTATAGAGTGACGTATGTCACACTTTTGAATACCCCGACAAGAAGAAGAACCGTAACAATCAATGCCGCGACGAATGCTACCGCGAGCACCATCTGTGAACCGGTCATGTCGCGGATGAAATTCTTAATGTGCTCGTAGACTTGCTTTAACCAATCCATGGTTTGAGGCTATCCTATGCTGATGTCCTAATGATCTCCCTGTACGAATCAAGTAGCTTGTTTCTGATTTCCATCAACAGCTCGAATGCAACCGATGCCTCCTCCGAGGCGAGCATGACTTGATGTACGTCCGTGATTTCTCCATTCAGAAATTTCTCTTCAACCTCAGCCGCCCTGGTCTGAAGTTCGTTTACATCATTAACAGCAGACTTGAGGAAATCACCGAAAGACTCGCCTTTCGGTTTTGGCTCTATTTCCGGACGTTGTATGAAATTCGGTCCGACAGCCTGCTCAACGGGATTAATCTTAACAGGATTCATGCCTTAATATCCAGTAGTGAACCGCGGTTTCTGTCAGAGGTTACGGTATTGTTTCGACTTGCTTCACCGGCATCGAAGAACTTCTCGACCAGGTATTTCCTCTCAGCCTTACTTAGATAGGATGAGAAATTGGCACCGTCAATCTCGTTCGCCTTACCGGTCTTTCCAACCTGCTGTGTCTCGCTGCCATTCTGTCTTACCCTGCCGGTCTCCCCTATCCGTGATGGCATGCTCATGTTCTGATACGACTGAATGTGTGCTGGATTAATTTTCACCAACTTCCTCCTATATCTTCAGTGCCTCAGCGATCATTCCCTTGGTGGCGTTCACTGCGGTCACGTTCGCCTCGAACGCCCTCGATGCTGACATCATATTCACCATCTCTGTCACGACATTTATATCCGGCATCGCAACATACCCATCATTGTCCGCGTCCGGATGTGATGGATCATAAACCATCTTCACCGGCGCCTGTGGACTTTGATACACCTTTCCCGAAGCGTGGGATACATCGAGATCATTGATTGAATATCTACGCGCATTTGTGCGGTGTTCATCGCTTGTACGAAGCAAATTCACTTTCGCCCTATTAAGCTCCCCTGCAAAACCGGTGGGGATATCATTCGATTTCACTATCACTCTCTTGCGGCTGTATGGTCCACCCTCCGGTGTACGCGTAGTCTCCGCATTCGCGATGTTTTCGGCTGTAGCGTTCATTCTCAAACGCTGTACCGACATCCCCGAACCGGAAATATTAAGAGATGAAAATATATCGCTCATAACCTACCTCTCGCTCAAACTAAATTGCACGTCCACGGATCGCTGATTTCAGCCCGTTGAACTTATCCGTCAGCAGATTTGCACCAAGTTCAAAGACCAGTTGATTCTGGGCGAGATCTGCCATCTCTGAATCAACATCCACTGAATTGATACCGGTGCTGTTCTCCGAATAATCCGCTTCCTTGATTTCAGGAAGCGAATGGCGTGAGCTTGAAAGCGGAATGTGTCTCTCATGAGTTACATTCAGCGGAGATTTCTCCGGTTCAAGCGCCTTCTTTAATTCGGTATCAAAATCCATTGACTTTGACTTGTAACCCGGTGTAGTTACATTAGCTATATTGGAGGCAATCAGCTTGTGACGTGTCGCTGAAAGATTGAGCAGCTTCTCAAGATTCGGAATCGAAGTCTTGTTGATTACTGAGTTTTGTATAATATTACCCATAGCATTCCTCCACAGATCGTTTTTGCAATATCTGTGCCAAGAATGCCACAAGCCACTCCGGCTTACAACTCGTTGTTATTCTTGTGTTTACAAAACATGAAGTGACGCGCCTGATTTGTCTGCGGGATATTTGGTGGAAACTTTTTCCGTACTGATGAAGATTTTTCCAAAAGAAAACGGGTTGGATTATGATCCAACCCGCGAATTATCTATATACAGTCTAAACCGTCTGTACTATTCCTTCTTCTCCGGTTCGTCGGTCTCATCTCCGGCGGCTTCTTCCGTATCGGAAGTCGGCTCCTCTGCCGGCTCTTCCGGTTTTTCGGCAGCTTCTTCGCCTTCAACCCTGGCTTCAGCCTCGTCAACAGTCTCCTCAACCGGAGTCTCATCGACAGCTTCGTCCTGAGCTACCTCGGACTCTTCCGCCTCGACTACCTCAACAGTAGCGGCTTTCTTTGCACGGGAAGAAGTCCCCTTAAAGGCTTTCTTCCGACCGGTTTTCTCTCTCGGAAACTCTTCCTCTGAATCCTTGGCAACAATCTCAATTACAGCGAGTTCGGCACCGTCACCACGACGGGGACCAAGTCGCAGAATTCGGGAATATCCTGATGTCCGATCGAGCATTTCCGGAGCAATATCATCGAAGAGTTTGCGAAGCACAACCTTGTTGCGTATGACTTTCGCAACCTGACGGCGTGACTGTACGGAGTTCATTTTCGCCGTACGTATCAACCGGTCAATCATCGGTTTTAGCGCCTTAGCCTTTGCCTCGGTGGTAGTAATGCGACCATGTGTAATAAGAGCGGTCGCGAGATTCGACATCAAGGCAAGACGGTGCTCCCGCGGTCTCCCCAACTTGTGTATCTTTTTACCGTGACGCATCTTGCATTAGTCCTTTTTGGCAGATTCGAGATACTTGTCAACGTCCATGCCAAAAGAGAGTCCCAGCTCATCGAGGATATTGTTCAATTCGGTTAATGACTTACGACCGAAATTCCTGTACTTGAGCATCTCTGACTCGGTCTTTCGCACGAGATCTGCGAGGGTCTGTATGTTCGCTGCACGCAGACAGTTGGAGGAACGCACGGACAGTTCGAGTTCATCAACCCGAGTCTGGAGAAGCTGGCGAATACGGAGTGTCTCCTCGTCCTCGACCTCTTCCTCTTCGACTTCGATTTCCTCATCGGTGTGTACGAAGAGTTGAAGGTGATCTTTAAGGAGTTTTGCCGCAAAACCGACAGCCTCATCCGGAGGCAGCACGCCATTGGTCGTAACCTCAAGCATCAACCTGTCATAGTCTGTCCTCTGACCCACACGTGTATTTTCAACATGATAATTCACTTTAATAACCGGCGAGAAGAGCGAGTCGATGAACACTGTATTAACCGGTACATCCGGTCTTTTGTTCTGCTCGGCAAGCACATACGATCTTCCGGTATCAATGTCGAGTTCCATTTTGATCTTGATATCATCGGTCAACTCAAGTATGTGCTGATCGGGATTCATGATCTCGACTTCCGGCGGGCATTCAATATCACCGGCTTTGTATTTGCCCTTCCCCTCACATGTCAGGGTGATAGTCTTCATCTCATCAGACAGCATCCTGACCCAGATATTCTTGATATTTAGAACAACATCCGTGACATCCTCATAAACGCCGGGTATGGATGAAAATTCGTGCTGCACGCCCTCGATGCGCAGCGAGACAATCGCCGAGCCCTGCAGAGATGACAGCAGAATCCGCCTCAACGCGTTTCCGATAGTATTCCCGAATCCACGTTCCAGCGGCTCCATGACGAATCTGCCGAAAAACCTCGGGTCTTCAGTTCCGGCCTCTTCTCTGACGACCTCTTTCGGCATCTGCAAATTCTTCCACTTCATTGAATACTGCCTCCCTGTATCCTTACTTGGAATAAAGCTCCACGATGAGCTGCTCTGATACCACAACGGGGATATCCGCGCGTTTTGGAACCTCGAGGAGCTCGCCCTCCAATGCTGCCTTGTTCAGCCTCAGCCACGGTATATCAGCCGACCTGTCGGCTTCCTTGAGTGCAGCATGAATAATGTCAAGTTTCTTGCTCTTTTCCCGCACTTTCACGATATCGTTGGGACGAAGAGTGTATGATGGTATATCCACTATGCGATTATTAACCGTAAAGTGACGATGTAGTACCAACTGTCGAGCGGCATTTCGAGATGGAGCGAAACCGAGTCTGTATACGAAATTGTCGAGACGACGTTCCAGAAGTCCCATAAGGTTTTCACCGGTAACGCCTTTCATGCGCGCAGCTCTGACATAGTAGTTGTGGAACTGCCGCTCCAGAATGCCGTAGATTCTGCGTACTTTCTGTTTCTCGCGCAGCTGAAGACCATAATCGGACACTTTCCGCCGCATATTCATCCCGTGTTGTCCGGGCGGAAAACCGCGACGTTCCACAGCGCACTTCTCGGTATAACATCTGCTCCCTTTAAGGAACAGCTTTTCTCCCTCGCGCCTGCAGAGTTTACAAACGGCTTCGGTATATCTTGCCATACAGAATCTCTCCTATACCCTTCTCCGCTTGGGTGGACGACATCCGTTATGCGGAATCGGAGTAACATCTTTAATCGCGGTGATCTCCAGTCCGGCAGCCTGCAGAGAACGAATCGCAGCCTCTCGTCCGGAACCGGGTCCCTTAACCCAAACTTCTATCTTTCGGACCCCGGCATCCATAGCTTCACGGGCGGATGAATCGGCTGCCATCTGAGCTGCAAACGGCGTGCTCTTCTTCGATCCCTTGAAACCAACCTTGCCTGCAGAAGCCCATGACACCACGTGACCGGCAGTGTCACAAATGCTAACAATCGTGTTATTGAACGTAGCCTTAATATGAGCCACCCCCACGCTCTCAGCGCGTTTGGCTTTTTTCTTACCACGTCTTCGTTTAGGATCAGCCACTTAAACTCCTCTATGACTTCACGATACTATTCAATTACTTGGGTGTCGGTGCTTTTTTCTTCCCACCGACCGTCTTCTTCGGACCCTTGCGAGTTCGCGCGTTCGTCTTTGTTCTCTGTCCGCGAAGCGGGAGACCGCGTCTGTGCCGTAAACCCCTGTAGGAACCGATATCAATGAGACGCTTTATGTTCATGGCAATTTCACTGCGCAGTGCGCCCTCTACCTTATAGTCGGATTCTATCGCACCACGGAGCTTACTGACATCATCCTCGGTAAGGGAGTGAACCCGCGTATCGGGATTTACTCCGGTCTTGCGAATGATCTCATTAGCCGAGTACTGGCCAATGCCATAGATATATGTAAGCGCCACTTCAATTCTTTTATCTCTCGGCAAATCAACGCCTGCTATACGAGCCACGATTCCTCCTTAACCCTGTCTCTGCTTGTGACGAGGGTTCTTGCAGATTATCCTGACGATACCCTTACGCTTGATAATCTTGCAATGTTCACAGCGCTTTTTTACTGAAGAACTAACTTTCATAACTACCTCGAAATCTATTTATACCGATAGACTATTCTACCTCGTGACAGGTCGTACGGTGAGAGTTCGATTGTCACTCTGTCACCCGGCAATATTTTGATATAATTCATTCTCATCTTGCCGGAGATATGAGCCAGAACCTGATGACCGTTTTCCAGCTCAACCTTGAACATCGCGTTCGGCAACGGTTCTACAACCTTTCCCTCGACCTGTATCGTATCCTGTTTCGCCATACTCAGTCGGACTTTGACAGGATTACAGGACCGTTTTCCGTGATAACTATCGTATGCTCAAAATGAGCAGACAGAGAGCCGTCAGCGGTAACAATCGTCCAGCGATCCGGTTTTGTCCTTACCCTCCAGTCTCCTGCATTAACCATAGGTTCTATCGCAATCGTCATTCCGGCTTTAAGTTCAATTCCGGTTCCGGTTTTTCCGTAGTTTGGTACCTGTGGTTCCTCGTGCATCTGTCTTCCGATACCGTGTCCCACAAGGTCTCTCACTACGCTGAACCCTGCATTCTCCGCCGTCTCCTGTACAGCGTGCGATATATCCCCTAATCGGTTTCCTACTCTCGCCCGGTCAATTCCATTCTCAAGTGCTTTCTTCGTCGTATCGAGGAGCTTTTGTGTCTCCGTACTGGCTGTTCCAATAAAAAAGGAACGGGCCGAGTCGCCATTGAATCCACCTATGTATGATCCTATGTCAACTGAAACAAGCTGTCCTTCACAAATTACTCTGTCCGGTGATGGAATGCCGTGCACGACCTCATCGTCGATGGAAACGCAAATCGATTTCGGGTAATTATGGTAACCCAGAAATGCGGGTTCCGCTCCATTGGAACGAATGAAATCGCTGGCCAGCCTGTCCAACTCCTCTGTAGTTATACCGGGCTTAAGATTCTCTCCTACCAAGTCCAACGTTCGGGAGACGATTCTGTTCGCCACCCGCATCTTTTCTATCTCACTCTCAGTCTTCAGTTCAATCATTGCTACTATTTGGTTGAATCGACTATTCCGGCAAGATCACTGAAGATCGTCTCAATCGGACGCTCTCCGTTAACAGCTTTCAGTATACTCTTCTTGCGGTAGTAATCCTGAAGTGGCTGTGTCTGATCCTTGTAAACTTTCAGTCGATTCTTGACAACCTCTTCCGTGTCGTCTTTTCGCTTCTCGAGTCCCGCGCCACACTTATCACATATCCCCTCCTTCTTCGGGAGATTGTTGGGATAGTTATAAGTAGCCTGACACTGCGGGCAGAAGAAACGTCCTGACAGGCGATTTATTACCTCATTATCCGAAACTTCAAGATCGAGAACCAGATCAACACCGGATCCGATCTCATTCAACATATTATCAAGTCCCTCAGCCTGCGGAATCGTACGTGGAAAACCGTCGAAGAGGAAACTCTTGCCATCATCCTGCACTCGTTCCTTGATGATACCGAGAATAAGATCATCGGGAACGAGATCGCCGGCTTCCATATAGCGTTTCGCTTCGAGTCCCAGATCGGTTCCCTCTTTCACAGCATTGCGCAGAATATCACCGGTCGAGAGATGCTCAAGATCCTTGTCCGATGCAAGCCTGGATGCCTGTGTACCTTTACCGGAACCGGGAGGCCCTAACATAATCACTAACATTACATCGATCTCCCTCTGATTCGACCCTTCTTCATGAAACCGTCATAGTGGCGCATGATAAGATGCGATTCGATCTGCTGAAGAGTATCGAGCGCTACACCAACAACGATCAGGATACTCGTGCCGCCGAAGTAGAATGTTACTCCCGCATAACGAATCAGCAGATTTGGCAGAATTGCTATTATCGCAAAAAACACCGCACCCGGAAGGGTTATACGTGTCAAAGTCTTGTCAATGAAATCAGCGGTTCTCTTGCCCGGTCGGATACCGGGAATGAAACCACCCTGCTTCTTCATGTTGTCCGCAAGTTCAACAGGGTTGATAACGATTGCCGTATAGAAGAACGCGAAAAACACGATCACGAGACCGTAAATCAAATTGTATGTTATAGCTCTCGGATCGAAGTACGAAACAACCGTAGCCACGAACTCATTGCTCGGGAAAAATGTTGCCAGTGTTGACGGTGCGAACATAATCGACTGGGCAAAGATGATCGGGATAACACCGGCCGTATTAACCGAGAGCGGAAGGTGTGTCGACTGACCACCATAAACTTTCCGTCCGACAACACGCTTGGCATATTGAACCGGAATCCTCCGTTGCGCTCTCGTCACCAGTACGATTGCGGCGATCACGGCAATCAGGAATGCTACTATGATGACCTCGGTGAATATGCTTCTGACACCGGAACTCATCAACTGGAACTCATCTATCACCGCCGGTATGAACCTTGCGATAATACCGATGAAGATTATAAGCGAGATTCCGTTTCCGATACCACGCTCGGTGATCTGCTCACCAAGCCACATGATGAAGATCGTACCGGATGTAAACGTGAGTACCGTAAGCGCGATAAATCCGAGTCCGGGGTTGTTAACAACCGTCTGCCCGGTCGGGAGCGTTATGCTCTGAAGATATATCGCCGTACCCCATGCCTGCATGGCGGCGATGACAACCGTTCCATAACGTGTGTACTGCGTGATCTTCCGACGTCCCTCTTCGCCTTCCTTCTGAAGCTTCTGCAGGTAGGGCACAACCGGAGCCAGCAACTGCAGAATAATCGAAGCGGAAATGTATGGCATGATTCCCAGGGCAAAGATAGTCGCCTTGGCAAACGCACCACCCACGAACAGGTCGAACATACCGAGCAGTGACCCGGAAGCACTTTGCTCGAAGAAAGCTTTCAGCGCGGCGGCATCAATACCGGGAGTTGGGATGTGTCCACCGAGACGGTATATAACGAGAATGAAGAGCGTGAAGAATATCCTGTTCCTCAGCTCTTTGATCTTAAATGCGTTCTGGAATGATTCGAGCATTTAGATAATCTCCACTTTCCCCCCTGCAGCTTCCAGCTTGGATCGCGCGGACTTGCTGCAAGCCTGAACCATCACCGTATGAGCAACGGAGATATCTCCATCACCAAGAATTTTTACTGGCTCGTTCAGATTCCTGATCAACCCTGCTTCTCTCAATTTATCGGGACCTATTTCCATCGGTTCCGTGAATTTGTTTGCGAGTTGGGTCAGATTCACAATCTGATACGAGGTTCTATTAAGGCTCCTGAATCCTCTTTTGGGAAGTCTGCGATGCAGTGGCATCTGTCCACCCTCACTCCACGGCTTTTTCTTGTAGCCGGAGCGGGACTGCTGACCCTTGTGTCCCTTGCCGCAGGTCTTGCCCCAGCCGGAACCGGGACCTCGTCCTACACGCTTACGATTTCTTGTCGAGCCTTTCGGTTTTTCCAAATTACCGAGATCCATCAGGCTATCTCCTCAACGTTGAGCAGATGCTTTACCTTGTCCACCATTCCTCTAATCTGAGGAGTATCATTGTGCACAACTGTCTGGTGCATCTTCTTTATTCCAAGCGCTCTCAAAGTAGCGCTCTGATCGGCTCGTCTGCCGATCGCACTTCTAACCTGGCTGATCTTGAGCTTCATTCTTCACGCCTTCCTTCTCCGGAGGCTTGGGTGCTCCACGATAATCGAGCGCCTCGGCCTTCGTTCTCAAGGTCGCAAGACCGTTCATCGTGGCTTTGACCACGTTGTGCGGGTTAGGTGATCCAAGTGACTTTGTCAGGATATCCTGAATCCCCGCCGCTTCCACAACCGCTCTTACCGCACCGCCGGCTATTACACCGGTACCCGGAGCTGCCGGTCTCAGAAGGACTCTTGCCGCACCGAATCTACCGATCACCTGATGCGGAATCGTGCCATCGACAACCGAAATCTTGTTCATAGCCTTGCGGGCCGCCTCTGTTCCCTTGCGAATGGCATCGGAAACCTCGGAGGCTTTTCCAAGCCCGATACCGACGGAACCATTGCGGTCTCCGACCGATACCAATGCGGTGAATGAAAAGCGACGACCACCCTTGACAACCTTCGCGACACGATTAACGTGGATGATCTTTTCCTCTAATTCGAAGCCCTCAGCTTCATATCTGGCATCGCCTCGATACATACTGCTTCCTGTATCTCCTAAAACTTCAATCCGCCTTTACGGGCGCCATCCGCCACAGCCTTAATTCTGCCGTGATAGAGGAATCCCTGACGGTCGAACGCTACTTCTTCAATACCTTTTTCCTTAACCAGCTCCGCAATCTTAAGACCAATCTTGAAACTCTTTTTGGTCTTGGTGTCTCCATCCTCGAAAGTTTCTCTCACTACAGGATCGAGAGAGCAGGCTGATACAAGCGTGACAGCTTTAGTGTCATCAACAACCTGAACGAACATGTGCTTCAAAGTACGATGGACAGCCATTCTCGGGCGATCCGGAGTACCGTGCACTTTCGAGCGAACGCGCATTTTGCGTCGATGAAGCTGACCTGCTTTTCTCTGTTGTTCTTTCTTCGAACTCATATTACCAATTCTCGGTTAAGCGCCTTACGCCGCTGTCTTTCCGGCTTTACGACGAACTGTTTCACCTTCATACCGTACGCCCTTGCCCTTGTATGGCTCAGGCGGGCGGAAGCCGCGAATTGTGGCAGCAACCTGGCCAACCAGCTGTTTATCTATTCCGCTGACTTTTACTTTATTCGTACCTTCAACTTCAAGTGCTATACCCGGAGGAGGTACCACGAAAATGGGATGCGAGAATCCAAGCATAAGCTGAAGATTCTTTCCCTTCATCTCGGCACGATAACCAACTCCGTGAATCTCGAGCACCCGCGCGAACCCCTCGGAGACGCCGGTTATCATATTAGCGACCAGAGCACGTGTCAGACCGTGCAGAGCACGAATCCGTTTGATATCAGATGGTCTTTCGAAGACTACCTGGTTATCATCAATCCTTACCGTAATCTCCGCAGGATATTCATAATCGAGAGTACCCTTCGGACCCTCAATGGTCACCTTGCCGTCCGAGATATCCACTTTCACCTTCTCAGGTATATTGACAGGTGTTTTTCCAATGCGAGACATCGGAATCTCCTTTTACCAAACTCTGAAGAGGGCTTCCCCGCCCATGTGATTCTTGAGAGCCTGCTCGTGTGACATCACGCCCTTGGATGTTGATAAAACCGTTGTACCAATCGAGTAACCGAGTTTTCTGATATCTTCGACTGTCATATACTTTCTCAGTCCCGGTCTCGATACACGCCTTAATCCAACTATGACGCTCTCGTCTCTCTTTGTATACTTCATAAATACAAGCAGGATATTCTGCTTGCTGTCTTTCACGACCTTATAGTCTCTGATAAAGCCAAGCTCGGTCATAAGAGCCGCAATCTCCCTCTTGATGTTTGACGAGGGGATCTCTGCAACTCGCTTTTTCGCCTTGGCGGCGTTACGAATACGAGTCAGCATATCAGCAATCGGATCAGTCATGCTCATATTCTGATTCTCCTACCAGCTTGCCTTAACGACACCGGGTATCTCACCCTGCAGCGCCAATTCGCGGAAACATATTCTGCAGATGCCGAATTTCCGCATGTATGCACGCGGTCGACCGCATCTGCGGCATCGGTTATATGCGCGGACCTTGTATTTGGGCTTGCGCTGCTGCTTAACTATAAGACATCTTTTAGCCACTTACTCTTTTCCCTTCTTTGCGAAAGGCATACCCATCTCTTCGAGCAGCATATATGCCTCTCTGTCAGTCTCAGCAGTTGTGACTATAGTAATTCCAAGACCTCTTACTCTGTCGATCTTGTCATAATCTATTTCCGGAAAAATAATCTGTTCCTTTACTCCGAGCGTATAGTTCCCGCGACCGTCAAAACCATTTGGGGATGCGCCTCTAAAATCTCGGATTCGGGGCATCGCGACATTCGTCAGCCTGTCAAAGAATTCCCACATTCTCGCCCTTCTGAGAGTGACCGCAGCGCCGATTGCCATTCCCTCACGAACCTTAAAATTCGAAATCGATTTCTTGGCACGGCGGACCTTCGGCTTCTGCCCGGTAATCAGCGAAAGCTCACCGGTTGCATTTTCAAGAGCCTTGGAATTCTCGATTGCCTCACCAACACCGGTGTTGACCACTATCTTGACGAAGCGCGGCACCTGCATGGCATTTTTGTATCCGAGCTCCTTCATAAGTTTCGGAGCAACCTGCTTATCATAAACTTCTTTGAGCCGAGCCATCAGATCATCTCTCCACTCTTGACAGAAATCCGAACCTTTTGTCTGGATTTTCCATCCTTGCTCTCGATCATTCTGTAGCCTACCCGTGTCGGACCGTCACCCGTTATAACCATGACATTCGAAATATGAATCGGTCCTTCCTTCTCGACAATACCACCCTTGGGGTTTTTCTGACTCGGTCTCGAGTGCCGGTGAATCAGATTAATACCCTCCACGAGTACCTGACCTTTCTCCGGTGTCACCCGAAGAACCTTGCCGACTTTTCCTCTGTCCTTGCCGGCTATAACTTTTACCTGGTCACCTTTTCTGACTTTCATATCAACCTCACAGAACTTCCGGTGCCAGTGATATAATCTTCATGAACTTCTTCTCTCTAAGTTCGCGGGCAACCGGGCCAAAAATACGTGTACCGCGCGGTTCTCCCTGATCGTTAATCACGACGGCTGCATTATCGGAGAAACAAATCTGACTGCCGTCTTTCCTGCGCGTCTTAGCGGTTGTTCTCACTACTACGGCACGAACGATATCGCTCTTTTTCACGGTACCATTAGGGATAGCATCCTTAACCGTACAGACAATAATATCGCCGACTCTCGCATAACGCCGTTTGGTTCCACCGAGGATGCGAAAACACATCACCTTCTTCGCTCCGGTGTTGTCGGCAACGGTGAGTCTGGTATACTCCTGAATCATCTTACTTCGCCTTCTCCAAGATTTTCACCAAACGCCAGCGTTTCATCTTCGACAACGGCCGGGTTTCCATTACTTGTACGAGGTCACCGATTCCACAATCATTATTGGGATCGTGTGCATAAAGTTTCGAACGCTTTCTAACGACGCGGTTGTAGAGCGGATGACGCATAGTGCGCATAAGCTCCACCGTGATGGTTTTGTCCATCCTGTCTGAGACCACAACTCCCTGGCGCGTCTTTCTGCTGTTCCTATCGGGCATCGCCTACTCCTTCTCAGTTTCTTTCTGATCGGATTCGAAGAGCTTAGACGATGCGGAAAGCTTCCGAATACCTTTCTTGTGTTCATTCAGGATAGTAACCATCCGCGCACGGTCGCGCTTCAGTACGCGAAGCCTCAGCGGATTATCGAGCTTCTGAACGCGCTTGCGGAGATTGAGATTGAACAGTTCCTGTTCAATTTCGGTCAAGCGGTGCTCGACTTCTTCAATTGACATATCTCTCAACTGACCCGGTTTCACTTCTATGCTCCCTTGAAATCGCCGCGCGACACAAATTTGCACTTAACGGGAAGTTTGTTCGCCGCGAGTTTCATCGCCTGACGCGCAAGATCTTCACTCACGCCCTCGACTTCAAACAATATTCGTCCCGGTTTGACTACAGCAACCCAGAATTCGGGTGCTCCCTTGCCCTTACCCATATGGGTTTCAGCGGGCTTCTTTGTAACGGGCTTGTCCGGGAAAATCCGAATCCAAACCTTACCGCCTCTCTTGATTCTTCGAGTCAGCGCAACACGGGCCGCCTCGATGTGGCGGTTAGATATCCATGCAGGTTCGAGCGCCTTAAGACCGAACTCTCCGAACGAGATATTTGATCCGCGATAGGCTTTCCCCCGCATTCTTCCTCGCTGCTGTCGGCGGTATTTTACCCGCTTGGGCATTAACATAACATCACTCCAAAATTCTTAAGTCAAAGACTTCCAGTATAAATCTCCGCAATACGAATGTCAACCGGAAAGTCGACTAACCATCTGCTTTTTGGCCGCCACCAGACTTCTTTTCAGGCTGCCTCTGGCGGTCCTGCTGTCCCCTCGGTCTCGGTGGTCTGCCACCACCGTGCTGATCACCCTGCCGTCTTCCAGTCTTGCGAATGCGACCTTTCGGCGGACGTTTCCGCTTGCCACCATCACGTGGTCTCCTGCCGTCCCGTTCCGCTTTTCCGGACTCACGCAATTGTCGATCGAGTCTGCTCTCGGCTTCTTCACTCGCCTTATCCCGGGCATGTTCGCCCCAGGGATCGAGAATCTCGCCGCGGCAAATCCAGACCTTGACACCGATCGTACCGTATGTGGTGTTCGCGGTGGAAGTGGCATAATCTATATCAGCGCGTAACGTATGTAGCGGAACGCGACCTTCCATATATTTCTCGGATCGAGCGATCTCCGCGCCGCCAAGACGTCCCGAGCATACGATCTTGATTCCCTCGGCTCCCATCTTCATGGTCGACGACAGCGATTTCTTCATCGCTCTTCTGAAAGAGACGCGTCCCTCGAGCTGACGAGCAATGGAATCTCCCACGAGCTGTGCGGAGAGTTCGGGCTTCTTGACCTCAACGATATTGAGTGTAATCTCTTTTTTGGTCAGGAGCTGAAGCTCTTCACGAAGCTTGTCCACCTCGGCTCCCTTACGGCCGATAACGATCCCGGGCCGCGATGTATGTATATCGACAGTAACCTTCTTGGGAGCGCGCTTGATTACAACCTTCGAAAGACCGGCATTCTCCAGCCGCTTCGAGATATATCGCTTAATCATTATATCTTCATTCAAGAGGTCTGCATACTTCTTGTCGGCAAACCATATTGAATTCCAGGAGCGAATCACCCCGACACGCAGCCCAATGGGGTTTGTTTTCTGTCCCAAAGTTTCCTCCTTAAGAGATTACTCTTCGTTGCCCTCAGTCTTTCGATCCACCTTACGCGGAGCGGCTTTTCTACGCCCACGCTTTTTGGCTTTGGCCTCTTCGCGGGCTTGTGCTCTCCCCTCATCGGAGAGTATGACACTTATATGACAACTGCGTTTTCTGATTCTGAACACCCTGCCCATACCCTGAAAACGGATTCTCGGAAGCGTCGGACCCTTGTCGATCTGAAGAGACATTATTCTCATGTCTTCAGCCTTGACCTTCGAGGATCCCTCCTCCGATATGGCGTTCGATGCTGCTGACCGGATTGTTTTGATCAGCGGACGCGACGCGGACTTGGGTGTAAACTTAAGAATATCGATTGCCTCCGGGACCATGAGACCGCGTACGAGGTTGGCAACACGCCGCACCTTCTTCGGAGACATTCTCAGGTATTTTGTTTTTGCTGTTGCCTCTATCATGATAAACCTACTTCAGTCCTTTAAGAGCGCTCGCACGCTCTGCCAGCTTGCCACCGTGGCCTCTGAATGTGCGTGTGGGGGCAAACTCGCCAAGCTTGTGACCGACCATATTCTCGGTTATGTATACCGGAATGAACTTGTTACCGTTGTGAATGGCAATCGTGTGCCCAACGAATTCCGGAGATATGGTGGACCGTCTCGCCCAGGTCTTTATGACCTTTTTCTCGCCGGTTGAGTTCAAGCTCTCGACCTTGGCGAACAGGCTTTCAGAAACGTACGGTCCTTTCTTCAGCGATCTTGGCATCCGGAATACCTCCTGATATCTTCAATTACTTCCGACGCTTCACGATCATCTTGTCGGAAGCTTTCTTTTTTCTCGTCTTCGCACCCTTGGTTGGCTTGCCCCATGGCGTGCATGGATGACGCCCACCGGATGAACGACCTTCGCCGCCACCCATCGGATGGTCAACCGGGTTCATCGCAACACCTCTCACACGGGGACGCTTGCCTACCCAGCGAGAGCGACCCGCCTTACCCCAGACAACGTTCTCATGTTCGATATTGCCAACCTGACCGATAGTGGCATAACACTCCTGCCTCACAAGCCTGACTTCACCGGACGGCATCTTGACATGCGCATACTTGCCTTCCTTGGCGGCAATCTGCACGAGAGTTCCGGCGGAACGTGCTATCTTGCCACCGCGTCCCGGTTCGAGTTCGACATTGTGAATCATCGTTCCAAGCGGCATCCTGCCGATTCTCGTCGAATTTCCGACTTTGATTTCGGCATTCTCACCCGCCATTACCATATCATCCACATTCAATCCGAGGGGGGCAAGTATATAGCGCTTTTCGCCATCTGCATAGTGAAGCAGAGCGATTCTACACGTGCGGTTGGGATCATACTCTATGGATGCAACACGCGCCGGTATATCCCGTTTGTCCCGCTTGAAATCTATAATTCTATAATAACGCTTGTGGCCTCCGCCTCGGCGCCTCGATGTAATTCTTCCCTTGTTGTTTCGTCCACCGCTCTTCTTAAGTATCTGAACAAGCGAACGTTCCGGTTTAGTCTTCGTTATCTCCTCGAAACTTGGTACGGTTCGATAACGATTCGAGGGCGTAGTCGGTTTGAATTTCTTAATAGCCATTATGCTACCTTCGCGTTTCGAATACTGTCTTTAGTTAACCCGCAGGATTTTGACCCGACTTCCAGATTGATATATCTTAGCTCAGCGATCGGTTAATCCGATTTGACCCGAATTTTGCAGGGAAAGAGTCCCTATTCTTATCCGGACCAGAGGCCGCTTAGATATTCTCGAGTTGGGAGATAGCTTCGCCTTCCTTGAGAGTGATAATCGCCTTCTTCCAGTTCGATCTCTTACCGACGAACCGGCCAAGACGTTTTACCTTTCCTCTCATGTTCATCGTGGCGACCTTCTTAACAGTTACTCCGAAAAGTTCCTCCACGGCTTGTCTTATTTCAACTTTGTTAGCTGCTCGATCAACCTCAAAAACATAACAGTTCTGTTGATCCCTGATCACATGCGATTTCTCGGTCGCGATGTGGCTCTTTAAGATCGAATGCGGCGTCCTCATTTGCTGAACACCTCCTCGATTGTCTGCATACCTTCCTTCGAAACAACCACGAATTCCGCTTTAGCTATGTCATAAGCATTGACCAAACTCGCCCGCTTGAATTCCACCTTCGGAAGATTCCTGCAGGAGATCGGAATATGGCTGCCTTTCTTCTCATCAAGAACCAGCACACGCTTACCTTCAAGACCGAGTGCAACCAGATATTCGTATATTGTCTTCGTGCTCGGCTTTTCCAATTCAGGGAACTCTGCGATCAGTACTTTTTCCTCAGATGCGCGGTCAGTGAACATGCTCTTTAGAGCATTCCGACGCAGTTTCTTCGGAACCCTGGAATAGTAGCTTCTCGGCCTCGGTCCGAAAACAATTCCGCCACCTTCCCAAATCGGTGAGCGATTCGTACCTGAACGCGCGCGTCCAGTTCCCTTCTGACGCCAGGGTTTTGCACCGCCGCCTCTGACCTCTGAACGGGTCTTGGTAGAATGGGTCCCCTGGCGCTGGTTCGACAAGAAAGTCTTTACGTATTGATAAACCTGGTACTTCTTCAGATCGAACTCGAAGAGTTCAGGTTTCAGATCGGCTTCACCCGATGCACTGCCACTGTTATTGTATACTTTAGCCTTCGCCATGACCCATTACCCGTGTTTTCTTATTCTGAGTAGATTCCTGGGCTTGCCCGGAACAGCCCCTCTGACACATATCAAATTATTGTCCGGATCTATCATTACAACCTGAAGATTCTTTACCGTAATTGTATCTCCACCGGTCCGTCCGGGCATTCTCGTACCCTTGAATACTCTCGACGGATACGAACTCTGACCGATTGAACCCGGTGCTCTCCAGCGGTCCGACTGACCGTGTGTCTTGGGTCCGCCACCGAAACCGTGCCTGCGGACACCACCCTGAAATCCAAGCCCTTTGGAGACACCCGAAATATCTACACGCTCTCCAAGGGTAAACATTTCAACGGTGAACTTCTGCCCCGGCTTGATTTCCTCGGTACTGTCAACACGGACTTCTTTCAGGTGACGCACCGGTTTCACTCCGGCTCTCTTGAAATGACCGCGTTTCGGACGATTGATCAGCGTATCTCTCATTTCATCATAGCCGATCTGAACCGCATTGTATTTTTCCTTCTTATCCGTCTTGATCTGAACCACCGGACAGGGGCCCGCCTGTATCACAGTAACGGGAATCGCATCTCCGTCCTCGGTAAAGATCCGCGTCATACCGACTTTTCGTCCCAGAAGCGTATTCATCCTGGCTACACCTTAATCTCTACGTCAACTCCGGCCGGCAGATCAAGCTTCATAAGAGCATCAACTGTCTGCGGCGTGGATTCATATATGTCTATTAAACGTTTATGTATTCTTGTCTCGAACTGCTCACGCGATTTCTTGTCCACATGCGGTGAACGGAGAACAGTATAGACCGATCTCTTCGTGGGCAGGGGTATCGGACCAACAAGCTTCGCCCCGGTACGAAGGACCGTACGGGCAATTTCCTTGGTCGACTTGTCCAACGAATGATGATCGTATGCTTTTAGTCTTATTCTGATTTTCTGTCCAGCCGCCATTTCCGCTTACTCCGTGATCTCAGTTACAACACCGGCTCCGACCGTACGGCCACCCTCACGAATCGCGAAACGAAGCTCCTTCTCCATAGCAACTGGAGTGTGAAGCTCGATATCCATCGTGATATTGT